>Ga0209090_10000259_pt1 | contig 33074 bp, 31 predicted proteins | sample ArcticOcean_MG_C_9_FD_187432 | JGI IMG/M metagenome (GOLD analysis project Ga0209090, IMG submission 187432) | Marine microbial communities from western Arctic Ocean - ArcticOcean_MG_CB2_152 (SPAdes) (version 2) | ecosystem: Environmental > Aquatic > Marine > Oceanic | place: Arctic Ocean... | reverse complement strand
CCCATATATCCAAATTTAAGTTTTGCTGTGTCCCTGGAAAAACACTTTCTTTGATCTTTTGTTTTGATATATTAAATGCGTGATGTATGACATCACCATAAACATCCCTCGCATCAGTAGTTTGGCGTAGATCACGCTGTTCAAAGAGCTCTTTTTTATTAAGCCCTGGCCAGTCGGCAATAACCTTCGATGACTTAATTAGCCCCCCTGCAAGGAAAATGGCCGAAGCGGCGCCATGGTCTGTGCCTTTTGTGCCATTTTCTTTTGCCGTGCGCCCAAACTCAGTCACAGTGATTACAATTGAGTTGTTCCAAACTTCTTTTGAGTACGAAGCAAATGAGTGGATAATTTTATCAAGTTTCTTAAGGTGGCGTGCATGATTACCATGCTCTCCCCCTTGGCTGGAGTGAGTGTCAAACCCAGAATATTCTACGAATCCAACCTTTGGGCCACCAACTTGACTCATTTGCTTGGCTACTTCTTTAGCAAGCCACTCAGGTTGATTATTTCTATCATAACGGCCGTAAGACTTTAAGGTGCTTTTGATATGTTTTGAGAGCGCCATATCGCCCTTCCATATGCCTTCAAGTAGCGTCTCATTATCCGTCATAATGTCTTTTTTAAAATTGGAAGGGTAAAGGCTTTCAGTGATTGCTGTAGACTTGCAAATTAAAGGGGTAGGTAAAGTAAGGGCTAAGCTTGATAAGCTTGAGACTTCCATGGCCCTGCCAAGCCAGCCTGTGCTGGTTGCATAGGGGGCCCCACCACCGCCCTCCATTACGTTCTGGCCTTCAAAATGTGACCGTCCATAATAATTAAACCCTGTTGCATGGACAATGCTGGCGTTGCCTGCGTTCCACTGATCAGAAAAATTCTTCATAATAGGGTGTAAGCCAAAGTCACCATCAAGTTGCTGTGTGTTTTCTACGATACAGCTGCTTCTAATATCAAATATCGTTTTGTCCTGGAGGGGCTGCACAGCCGATAGCCCGTCCATGCCCCCACGCAGTAGAATGACAAAAATGTTACCTATGTTTGAGTCTGATGCGCTAGAGAAAACACTATGGCCCATGGTATAAGCGACTGCCGAGGCTGCAGAAGTTTTAATAAAGTCTCTTCTATTCATGATTAGCTCCTTAGAAAACCTGGTGAGCACAGTAGGGTGACAAATTGACTTTGAAAAGGCCTTGAGTCACTAACGAATGCTTGAGAATATTGGGATAAATTGAACCGTTCAAGATCAGTTACACTAAAACCACTTTTTTTAATTGACATGCACGTGTCAGATTTATAACTAGGATTAACACCAAATAAAGCACTAAAACTAACCCGGCGATCTAAATATTCGTTAGACAGCCAATCATCTTCTACCTCTGCCCAGCCATTAGGTTGGCTAGCTTTACCATGCAACAGCCCAAGCTCCTGCAAAATACTATCGATGTTTTTTATTTTAAATCGCCCAAAGCTAGGCACCAGAGGCACTCCAGTGGGTGGGCCTACATTTAAGGTCTTGAGGCTCTGATAGGCCCAGACCTCTGGGTTTAAGAACTTATCCTGCTCGTGTTCAAGGGTTTGTAATATGTCTAAAAGCCCAAGGTAGACGGCTGTTAGCTTACCTTTGTTCTTGATATAAATAGCAGTAAGTTGTTCAACATGCTTTGGATTAGGTTCATCACTAATAAAATGCTGGCAAAGTCTAAAAGAAACATGCCTTGCCGTGTCTTCTAGTGCGGTAAGGTCCTCAACCACATCCTTTAACTGACGGGTTCCTTTTTTTGTACTCTTGTACTTCTTGCCTAACACTTTGTGAGTGCCTGGCTCGTGATAATCGTTCACAAATTGAGCCTTATATACATTATCCCAACTTTTTACCTTCCAGCCCGTGAGGATGTTGGTCATGCCATTCACATCGTCTTGGGTGTAGCCATTACCTGGGGTCACTGTGTATAGCTCTAGCGTCTCACGGGCCAAGTTCTCATTAGTGCCATCGGTCGTCCATTTTTCTTTGCGAGCTTTTGAATTTTCTCCGGTAGAGTTGTTATTATCCAAATACAAAATCATGGCCGAATGGGAAATGACTTTAAAAACAAGGCCTGACATGTTGCCAAACATATTCTTTCTGATCATTTCATGAAAGTGAGGTATGCAAGGCCCGTTGCTGTTCGCCTGTGACACGGTAAAGTAGTTTAGCCAGAACAGCCACAGCCTGTTGGCAAAATCTTCTTTAGTGTTCAGGCACAGGTCAGCCCTTCGTATTGCTGACAACCATATTGGCCTTCTTGCTTTTAAAGTGTAGACACGATCAGGGTCTTCTTGTGCTTTTTCCGCACGTTTTTCTTCTTTCTCCAATTGATTTCGATAAACAATAGCTGCAGTTTGGTTTAATGTAATACCCGAGTATATTTTGCGCTCTTCATCTTTGAGTCCACGTTTTATGGACTTTAAGAGAGGCTTGATGCGATTGTTGGAGATGTAACTTTTACTGTTTTCGACGGAGTTTCTAGCATTAGTGAACCATTGTTTTTCACTGATGGGGTCTTCACTTAAGCGAAAGCCAAAACCGGCCCTGCGACTAATCCAATCGGCTGTATTCTCCATCTCTTTACCTCTGTATGTTAGGTTAGTGGCACTATATCAGTTTGAAACTGCTAGTTTAATGGTCCACCATTAAAAAGTAATTTAATACTAGCCCACGACCGCCTGCAAGTATAAGCGCTGCCGTTAATTAATTCGCCGCAGCCGTGGTAATGTGCTTGTTGTGTTGTAGCCATTGTTCAAGCTTAGTGACAGACATTGGTTTTGCCAAGTAATACCCTTGAATCAGTGGGCAGTCCATCTCTTTAAGTAGCTGTGCCTGTTGGGCATTCTCAACACCTTCTGCAACCACTTCAAGGCCCATAGTTTTACCTAAATCTAACGTTGATTTAACAATGGCCATGTGCTTTTTGTTGTGTTCCATACCATGCACAAAAGAGCGGTCAATTTTAATCTGGCTCAGCGGTAGCTGATTGAGTAGAGTCATTGAGGAGTAGCCAGTGCCAAAATCATCTAAGCTGATACCAATTCCTAATTCTCTAAGCTGCTGTAAAATTTTAGAGGCGTTGACTTGGTTGCTAATGACTAAATTTTCAGTGATTTCTAGGGTTAAGTAGCTGGGGTTTATGCGATTTTTCTGTATATGTTGCTCAACGTAGTTAACTAATTCAACTGCTAAGTCACGTGTTGATATATTTATTTGCAGCGTTAGTTTGTGGCCTGATAAGTGCCATTGGCCGAGTTGTTGTAAGCTGGTGCGGATCACCCAACGAGTAATTTCAACAATTACATCAGTCTGTTCTGCCAGCTTTATGAAGTCGGAGGTTGCCGTGGCACTGCCGTCAGTGTGTGGCCAACGTATTAAACATTCGACACCCTCTATGGTGTTATTTTGAGTAGCCATCAGCGGTTGATAATGAAGCTCAAATTCTTGTTCAGCTACGGCGGTGGGTAAACGCGCTAACAGTTCGCGGTTGCGCTCGTTTAGCAGGGCGTGGTGATGCTCTTGGCGGGTGATGTCTCTAATTTGATTGATACTGCGTAAACTAAATTTCATTACCAATGCTACAAAAATACTACCGCCAAAGAGAATGCTCGCTACTACTAGATCAAACACATCTGCCTGGGTTGATTGATAGAGTGCTGTAGCCAAAATTAAATAGCCAAGAATAAACAGGCTGATGAGGATAACAAGTGAACCCCAGCCCCAGTTTAGCTCTCGTTTGCAAATGATGTAGGCAGGCTTCAGTGCTTGAGCCAACAATACAATGCCCACAATAGTAAGGGTGATGGATATGGTTTTAATCATGCTCATATACACACATATAACGGTTTGGAAGAAGCGCTATATAACGCCTAATAACAGTATATTAGCACTTATCTAATGATCATTTTTATACAAATAGGCTGTCGTATTATTAACGTTTAAACCTTATAACCTCAATTTAGTGTAGGTGTTGCGTAAGCGTTACAATCTAATGTCCCCTAGTATTGATGTAAATCAAGCTGCGGTGTACAATACCGCGCGCGCAAAATTCGTTAGTGCCATTTTAGGCGTCAGTTCCTGGCACATCGCGTCCATTTAACTTCCCTGTTGCAGCTGACCTTCAGGCTAAACGAGCGTTGTTCCGCGAGCACTTTCGACTTGCACAACGTCTGGTATAAAACATGAGCGAAAGCTTTGCAGATCTATTTGAAGAATCCATAATTGCTGTTGAAATGCGTCCTGGTGCTGTTGTTATGGGCACCGTATTAGACATCGACGGCGACTGGGTAACAGTACACGCAGGCCTTAAGTCTGAAGCTATCATTCCTATTGAAGAATTCTATAACGATTCTCGTGAAATAGAAGTGAAGATAGGCGATCAAATTAAAGTGTCTCTTGAAAGTGTTGATGATGGCATTGGCGAGACTAAACTTTCACGTGAAAAGGCCAAGCGTTCCGAAGCGTGGGATGTATTGCAGACTGCCTTTGACGAAGAAGCGACCATCACTGGCGTGATCAACGGCAAGGTTAAGGGTGGCTTTACTGTTGCCATCAACAATATCCAGGGTTTCTTACCTGGTTCCTTAGTAGACGTTCGTCCTGTTCGTGACGTTGACCACTTGGAAGGCCAGGAACTTGAATTCAAGCTTATTAAGCTGGATCAAAAGCGCAACAACGTGGTGGTATCACGCCGCGCAGTAATGCAAGAAGCGAACAGCGCACAGCGTGACGAATTGTTGGCTAGCATTGAAGAAGGCATGGACGTTAAGGGTTACGTTAAGAACCTAACCAACTATGGTGCTTTCGTAGACCTAGGTGGCGTCGACGGCTTACTACACATTACCGACATGGCTTGGAAGCGTATTGCACACCCAAGTGACATGTTGAACCCAGGTGACGAAATCACTGTTCGAGTTATCAAGTTTGATAAGGACAGCGGTCGTTTATCTTTGGGCCTTAAGCAACTGCAAGAAGATCCATGGGCGTCTATCAAGGCACGTTACCCTAATGGGCATCGCGTTCAAGCTACCGTAACTAACTTAACTGACTACGGTTGCTTTGCTTCTATAGAAGACGGCGTTGAAGGTTTAGTACACGTTTCTGAAATGTCTTGGACGAACAAGAATATCCACCCATCTAAAGTCGTTAACGTTGGCGACGCTATGGAAGTAATGATCTTGGACGTAGACCAAGAGCGCCGTCGTATTTCTCTAGGCATTAAGCAATGTGTGGGCAACCCATGGGCTGAATTCGCTGAGAAGTACGCAGCTGGTGACAAGGTTGTTGGTAACATCAAGACCATCACTGATTTCGGTATCTTTGTTGGCCTAGAAGGCGACCTAGATGGCTTAGTGCATATGTCTGACATCTCTTGGGAAGTAGAAGGCGAAGCCGCTCTGCGTGACTACAAGAAGGGCGACGAAGTGAGTGCCGTTATCTTGTCGGTAGATTCTGAGAAAGAGCGTATCTCTCTTGGTATCAAGCAGCAAGAAAACGATCCATTTGGCGAGTACGTTGCAGCTAACGACCGTGGCACTATAGTTAACGGTACTGTTAAATCTGTTGAAGCTAAGGAAGCTGTAATTGAGCTTGCTGAAGGCATCGATGCAGTACTTAAAGCTTCTGAAATCAGCATTGATCGTATTGAAGACGCACGTAACGAGCTTAAGGTTGGTGACAGTGTTGAAGCTAAGATCGTGGCTGTTGATCGTCGTAACCGTTCTATCAACTTGTCCATCAAGGCCAAGGACGTAGCAGAGGAGAAACAAGCTGTCCGAGATGTTCGTGATATGGAAGTGCCTGCTGATGGTCCTACTACCATTGGTGACTTGATCAAGGCGCAGATGGGCAAGCAATAAGCTGCTAAAACCTGCACTTTAAAAAGGGAGTGCTTCGGCACTCCCTTTTACGTTATGTGTAGGATGTAAGTCTGCCGTGGTGGCATGGCTGCCAAACAACGGCGTGTTTCAGTATTTGAAGAATTGTTATGAATAACTCCCCCATACAAAACTTTTGGCAACTCGTGGGCGACAACGCAGATCAGCTTCGTAGTTTAGTGGATGAAGAATCTGTATTGGCGCAAGAGTTACTCGAAGAAGTGCAGGATCAGCTATCGGATATAGATCCTCATCTCACGGTATTTTGTGCCCGTGATGAAGCTGGAACAGGCATTGAACTTGTGTTTGGTTGCGATGGGTATAGTCAGAGTATTGATACAGTTTTATTTCTGGTAGCTGCGGCGCCTGAAATAAATCACATTAAGGTGCTGGCTTTTAATCCACGGGTAGAACACATTCCAGAAGCCATAGAAATTGGTGATGCAGTACTAGAGTTGGATGACTTGTTCTTTGGTTTACGCAATATAGGCGAAGAGCTACATTTAGATTTATACCTAGAAGATCTACCAATACTTGAGGATGCCCCTCAAACCGATGCGGCGCTTATGTTTTTAGACGCAATCGTTGGGGAATATGACCTCATGACTCGCATTCACAGCGTTAACTGGTTAGATTTGCCAGAAGACCCCCTAGATCACGGACTTAAGCCACTAGTTGAGTTGCGCCAACAATTTGATTTGCTACGGCCAAAACGTCCCGTGTTGGGTGAAGCGCTGCATTAATTTTGTTACCATTGTACCTGACCTTATTTACATGGAAAGATGCACATGGAACCCATCTATATTTTTACTCTCACTGGTGCTTTTGCCATGGGTGCCGCGCTTAGCGCGCGCCAAGTTAGCCATGACGTTTTAACTCACAACCAGCATGCGCTTGATGTGGCTGATAACAGCGAGGCTAATATCGAGACTAAGGTCGAGGTGCCAGTGATTTATCTAGCAGCTGGAAATTTAGCAGTAATCTTGCTCATTACTAGTTTAGTTTATGGTGGCCAGAACTTTGCTTGGTGGATTCCCGTGAGCTTTTTGGTAGTGAGCTTTCCTGCTATTTACTATATATTCCTGCGTCGTATGCTTAAGCCAAAGCTTGGCAGCTTGGTATACAGCCTTTTTGCTCTGATGGGACTGGTGCCCATGGTGCAAGGCTGGATGGCTTAAAGAGATGTTAGATTATATGCTGTGGGCTTTTGCTGGTGTGATGACGCTGGCTACTATTTACTTTGCGAGCCGCCGTGGTGTTGGTGACGATGTAGCCAATGAGTTAAGCAGTGGTTTAAAAGAAGCTGCGGCAGAGAAGTCCCTTGGCCAGCAACTGGCTTTAGCACAGCTTGAAGTTAAGCTGGAACAAGTTCAAGACCAGTCAATATCCTTGCAAAACCAACTGCAAGAGTCTCAACAGCAGCACGTTCAACTGCAGGCACAGTTAAGCCAGGCAGCAGCAACAAATGCGAGTTTACAAACTAAGCTCGACGCACAGCAAGATGCACATCAAATGCAATTACAGCAACAACAGCAGACGCAAGAAACCTTTGATACCTACCTTAAACAATTTGCTGAGTCTTCGTTAAAACAGCAAGCTAATCAGCTTTCTAGCCAAAATCAAGATCAACTGGGTCATTTACTTAACCCCTTAAAACAGCAGCTAGGTGATTTTCGCAAAAAAGTTGATGATGTGTATGATAAAGATGCACGAGATCGAGCTGGCTTAACACAGCAAATTAATAGCTTGTTAGAGTTGAATAACAAGCTCAGTAGCGATGCCATTAACCTTACCAAAGCCCTTAAAGGTGACAATAAAGCCCAAGGTAATTGGGGGGAAATGGTATTGGAGCAAGTTTTGGAACAATCTGGCCTGCGCAAGGGTCATGAATACCACAGTCAAGTTAACTTGACTCAAACTGATGGCAAACGCTTGCAGCCAGACGTTGTCGTGCACATGCCAGAAAATAAAGACGTAGTGGTGGATTCAAAAGTCACCTTGGTCGCCTATGAGCGTTATCAAAGTGCAGAAGATGACACTGAGCGCAATGCTGCGTTGGCTGAGCACCTAGCTTCAGTGAAAGGGCACATTAAAGGCCTCAGCGGTAAATCCTATGAAAGTGCTGAAGGTGTGTCTAGTTTAGACTACGTGTTGTTATTTATTCCTATAGAATCGGCCTACATGCTCGCCCTTCAAGCAGATCCTGATTTATTTGTTAGTGCTATGAAAAGCAATATTATGTTGGTAAGCCCCGCAACTTTGTTAATGGTGTTGCGAACCATTCATAACATTTGGCGCTACGAACACCAAAGTCAAAATGCAAAAGAAATTTCTCGCCAAGCTGAAGAAATGCATAAAAAATTGGTCGACTTTGTAACCTCTATGGACAGCGTTGGTAGCCACCTTGTCCGTGCTCAAGATGCTTATGACACCGCCCATAAACGTTTATCTTCGGGTCGTGGCAACCTTATTAATCGTGCTCAAAGCATCGTTAAGTTAGGTGGTATTCAACCCAAAAAAGCCTTGCCAGAAGCGATGATTGAACAGGCCAGTGAAGAGGACTCTGCCAATGAGCCTTGATGTGGGTGCCCGCCTTAAAGTAGTTCGTAAAAAGCGTGGCTTATCACAGCGAGAATTGGCTAAACGGGCAGGGGTGACCAATAGCACCATTTCTCTGATTGAACAGAATCGAGTCAGCCCATCGGTGAGCTCTTTAAAAAAAGTGTTGGATGGTGTGCCTATGTCACTGCAAGCTTTTTTTGTTGAAGAAGTGCCTGTGCAACAACAGGTTTTTTACAAAAGTAATGAATTGCCAGACATGGGCTCAGGCAAAGTTGCCATGCGTTTGGTGGGCTACAACCATGACCCGCGTAGTTTGTCCCTGTTGCATGAAACCTATCCGCCGGGTGCAGACACAGGTGTGGAAATGTTGCTGCATGAAGGTGAGGAGGCTGGCGTTGTGATTAGCGGTTGTTTGGAAGTTACCGTGTCGGAACAGGTGGAAATATTACATGTAGGCGATGGCTATTACTTCAGCAGCTCCCAGCCCCACCGTTTCCGAAATGTAGGCGACCAGCCCTGTGTCTTGGTTAGTGCTAATAACCCAGCTAGTGTATAACCATGCCTAAGCGCCAGCTGCAGTTGTTGGGTACATCTGGATGTCACTTGTGTGACTTAGCCGAAGCTTTACTTGTTCACTGTTTAGATTTGTCGCAAGTGGAAGTAGAGTTGATTGATATCGCAGATAACGATGAGCTGATAGAGCTTTATGGCGTTAAAATTCCTGTCTTGTGCTGCCCTGAGAGCCAAAAAGTACTTTGTTGGCCGTTTGATGAGCTTGCTGTTAATAGCTTCTAACCGAAGTTAAAAAAGTCATTCACTGTAGCCTCAGTTTGCTGCGCAAGGTCGGCTACGTTCTGGCCCCGAAAATGAGCCACACGTTGTAAAATGTGAGGCAGATAAGCGGGCTCATTGCGGCTAGATTTTGGTTTGGGGCGCATGTCTCTAGGCAAAAGATAGGGGGAGTCGGTTTCTAACATGAGTCGGTTGTTAGGAATCCACTTCACAGCACCTTGAAGGTGTTCTCCACGACGTTCATCGCAAATCCATCCGGTAATGCCAATATGTATATCAAGGTCTAGCAGCTGCTTAAGGAACGCTTCGGTGCCTGTGAAGCAGTGTACAACAGCTTTACTAAAGCCAGACCGATATTGGCTAATGAGTTGCAAAAACTCATCTGCCGCATCGCGTTCGTGTAAGAACAGTGGCAGTTGCAGATCAACGGCGGCTTGTAAATGCTGCTCAAAGCTATGGAGCTGTTGTTTTGGGGTAGAAAAATTACGGTTAAAGTCTAATCCAGTTTCACCAATAGCCACTACCTTGGGGTGTTGCCAAAGCTGGGCTAGCTGTTGCCAAGATTCAGGGTTGTTTTCACTAGCGTTATGGGGGTGGAAGCCAGCCGTTGCATAGCGCTCACAGGGTAAAGTGTCATCTAAACTTAGTTCAAGCGCGTGTTGGCTAGTGTGTACAGAGGTGCCGGTAATGATATGACGGTGAACCCCAGCGTCAAGACCACGTTGTAAGGTATCTGCAAGGTCTTTAGTGAATCGATCACTGGTTAAATTGACACCGATATCGGTGATGTTAGAACATTTCAACGTCGTCAGCTTCAGTTTCTTCTGCTTTATCTGGCGTGTGGGCATGATAGATTGCAATGGCCTCTTCAATGCTAGAGCCACCCATAATAGACGCAAACATTAAACGTTCAGATTCCATTGAATATGAGTCGTGCAGATTAGATTGCAGCTCCATCCATGCCATAGGGTCTTGCAGGCGATCTGGATTTTGAATTAAAGCCGACATGTCGTCTAGGCTTTTAATGACGTGGCTAAGGCGCTGATCTAGGCGATCGAAAAATTGAAAATCAACAACCGCTTGGCCAACCTTAGCTTTTGCAGCGGAAGATGCTGCCTGAATTAGCTCCAGTTCCATTTGATCTTTTGGTTCAACACAGGAAATAGAAACGGCGGAATCATGGATGGTGAGAACGTTGTCGGCGATTTGTGCAAAAGTGCTACTCAAGGTATCAACATTGGTGTTGCTGTCGCTTAAGCTGGTACGGATTTGAGCGATGGTTATACCCAGCATGGTCAAAGTATTTTTGATATGGCTGAAGTTGGTTAGGCTGGCGCTTTTATTCAAGTTGGAAGTTGTCATCCAATAAATCCGTGCTTCTTAAATAGCTTGGTTATTTCACTTATTTCACTAAACTCCATTATCAACTTATTATTTAACTAGTTGCAACTTTAATAGTCATCCTTTTGTGTCGTTTTGTAACCTTTAAGTATCTGAAAGCCTAGAAGAAACGTTATAATTACACAAATTAAGTTAATAAGTCACCCAAGCGAAGTGCTAATGGTGAATCTTGCCCTATCATTTAGGTCCTTCAATGAATTTAATACGGTTACAACAAGTCCATCTTGCTTTTGGCGATGTGGCGATACTTGACGATGTCAATTTACAGATTGATGCGGGTGATAGAGTGTGTCTTATCGGCCGCAATGGGGCTGGTAAATCTAGCCTTATTAAATTGTTGGTAGGAGAGCAACTGCCAGATAGTGGCAATATTTGGCGGAGTCCTTCATGTAGGATTGGTTATTTACAACAAGACCTGCCAGATCGCGAAGATTTGTGTGTCAACGAGTTAGTCGCTATGGGTATGGGCGAGGTTTACGACTTACGTAAACGCCATGAAGAAATTGCTATGGGTGAGTTAGACGACAAGGCCATGAAACAGCTAGAAGTTGTGAGTCATCGAATTGATGAATTAGATGGTTGGCAAATGGAACCTAAGGTCGAACGCATATTGACCCGCCTTAAGTTAGATGGCACGCAAATTCTTAGCCAGCTGTCAGGCGGTTGGAGAAGGCGTGTAGCCTTAGCCAGAGCCTTGGTCTCTGAACCCACCTTGTTGTTATTAGATGAGCCTACCAACCACTTGGATATATTGGCCATAGAATGGTTAGAGAAACAGTTGCTGGACTTTAATGGCGCCATCATTTTTATCACTCACGACCGTAGTTTCTTGCAAGTATTGGCCAACAAAATTGTAGAACTAGACCGTGGCCACTTAAACTACTTTCCAGGTGGTTACGAACGATTCTTAGCCTACCGTGATCAGCAATTGATGGAGGAAGATCGTCATAATGCTTTGTTCGACAAAAAGCTAGCCCAAGAGGAAGTGTGGATTCGCCAAGGCATCAAGGCCCGTCGTACCCGTAATGAAGGCCGTGTGCGGGCGCTAGAATCACTGCGTAAAGAGCGTGGCGATCGCCGCGAGCGCCAGGGCAATGTGAAATTACAACATGCTCAAGCTGCTAAATCTGGTCAGCTTGTGTGTGAACTAGAAAATGTCAGTCATGGTTATGGTGAGCAAAAGCTGATCAAGAATTTTGACTTAAACCTGCTTAAACTAGACCGTATTGGTCTTGTGGGAGCCAACGGCGTGGGTAAATCTACCTTACTTAAAGTAATTCTGGGTGAGCTAAAACCTAATTCTGGTACGGTCAAGCGTGGCACCAAGTTAGAAGTCGCCTATTTTGACCAATTACGCGATCAGTTAGACCTTACTAAAACCGTAATGGATAACCTTGCTGAAGGTCGAGAAAGTATCAACATTAACGGCAAAGAACGCCACGTCATGAGCTACTTGGGTGATTTTTTGTTTTCTCCCAAACGTGTGCGTAGCCCAGTGAGTAGCCTTTCTGGTGGTGAACGTAATCGTTTGTTGCTGGCTCGCTTATTCAGTAAGCCGTCAAATATGTTGGTATTGGACGAACCGACTAACGATCTCGATATTGAAACCTTAGAGTTATTGGAAGAAATGTTGGCTAATTACCCAGGCACTGTGCTGCTAGTAAGCCATGATCGTGCGTTCTTGGACCGTGTGGTGACTTCGTGTTTAGTATTTGATGGTCAAGGTCATATCACCGATTCCGTAGGTGGATACAGTGATTGGGTTAGGCGTGGTGGCAAGCTACAAGCCCCTACAGTGCAAGGGCATAGCAAACCAACAGGAATGGCGGCAACGCCACTCAAGGCTAAAGATAAAGTGAAGCCGGTCGTTAAGCTAAGCTATAAAATTCAGCGTGAGCTAGATTTATTGCCAGCCCAAGTTGAGGCGTTAGAATTAGACCTTGAAACCTTGCAGAATGAAATTGGCCATGCCGACTTCTATAATAAGGGTCAGGATCATGTGAGTGCACGCCTAGCACAGTTAGAAATTCAGGAGGCCGGCCTAGAGAAGGCTATGGATAGGTGGTTAGAAATCGAGGCCACCCAAGAGGGCTAAACCCTTACTGCTAACACATCACAAGTTGCACCGTGTAAAATGCCATTAGGGGTAGAGCCTAGCAATAGGGCTAGACCATGACGGCCATGGCTTCCCACTAAAATGAGGTCTGTACTGAGCTCATTAGCTACCCGGTGCACTTCTGTTTCAATATGGCCAGACACCAGTAATTGATTTGCATCACCTAGGTTATGTTTTTTCACAAAAGCACTCATGCGTTGTTCAGCGTGTTCATGCAATTGTTTTTGTATGGCAGATAAATCCATTGGTATATCACCGCCATAGGCGTAACTTAATGGATCTGTGACATGGATTAGGGTGAGCTTTGCGTCGTTTTGTAAAGCTATTTGATGGGCTTTTTCAACTACCTTATCAGCCTCTTCGTTAAGGTCTATGGCGGCTAAAATATTTTGATAAATACTCATCTTGGGGTCTCCTAAGTGGTTTAAAAAAGTGTACCACAGTTATTTTTTGTTTATGATTTTACCAAAAATGGGTTGATATGTTCAAACCTTTGTTAAACATTAGCCGATATTTTTTATTTAGTGTGTGGAGTTGTCGTGGAAATAAAGTCGATTATCGTGATCTTGGTATGCTTGTCCCTAATTGGATCTGTGGCGTGGGTTATGCCGACACCGTTACAACGAGCCCAAGCAAAGATACGCCATCTAGCCATGGCTAAAGGCTTACAGATTAAAGTGGGTAAGCTGCAAGGGCCAAGGGAACAGGGTGAAGTTGCCCCACAAAGTCATTTGGCCACCAGTTACGGCCTACCACGACCGAACAGCCGCAACAGGGCTGGTGGTATTAATGCTATCAAAAAAGCAACGTGGGAAATATTTAAAGCAGGGGGGCTTCATACCAAAGGTTTGCCCCAGGGTTGGTGCTGGAATCGTGGCGAAGGCGCCCTAAAGTCTGAACAGTTAAGCTATTTATCCAAACTGATCGAGCAGTTACCTAGCGATGTTTACGCTCTTGGTGTTACACCCATTACGGCACAGGCTTATTGGTACGAAAAAGCTACGCCAGAACAACTAGACGACTTAGAAAAAGTATTAAAAGAGTTGGCTTTGGACAACTTTTAAAACCTCAGCGTTGCTTTGTGGTTCTAGAGTCATGGTTGACTTTGCCTCAGGCTAGTTTAAAGTGCTATCACTGTTTCAAACAAGCGTATGAAATTACCCCTTTAGTGGTATCATAAGCCCGTTAAATTCACCCAAGGAGTCCATGCATGATCTATGCAGGTAACGCCATTCAGGTAGAGATGCACGACCATCAGTTAGCTAAACTAACCTTCGACCTTAAACACCAGTCAGTAAATAAGCTTAATGCTGCAACATTAAGTGAGTTGCAACAAGCCATTGCTGCCATTGCTGGTGCCAGTGGCGTGAAAGGTCTAATGCTAATCAGTGACAAATCCACCTTCATTGTAGGTGCAGACATTACTGAGTTTTTGCACTTCTTTGGTATCGAAGAACAAGATTTAATCGATGCTAATATGAAGGTAAATGAGACCTTTAGTGCCCTAGAAGATCTACCGATGCCCACTGTGTCACTTATTAATGGTTTGGCATTAGGTGGTGGTTTTGAAGTGTGTTTAAGCACTGATTACCGCATTATGACTGCCGACGCCAAAGTAGGCTTGCCAGAAGTAAAGCTAGGCATCTTTCCAGGTTGGGGCGGTACCGTGCGTTTGCCCCGACTCATTGGTTTAGATAATGCCATTGAATGGATCTGTGGTGCTAACGAAAAGAAATCGGCAGCTGCCCTTAAAGATGGAGCAGTAGATGCCGTTGTAGCAAGTGATCAGTTATTAGAAGCTGGTGTGCACTTGCTCAACCAATGCATTGCTGGCGATCTGGATTATCAAACCAAGCGTGCTGCTAAAATTGCTAAGCTGCCTTTAGCTCCTTTGGAACAGATGATGGCCTTCGAAACCTCCAAAGGTTTTGTAGCAGGTAAAGCAGGCCCCCATTACCCAAGCCCGCTAACAGCCATTAAAACCATGCAAAAGCATGCAGGTATGACTCGTGATAAGGCACTAGCTGTGGAAGCTAAGGGTTTTGCAAAAATGGCACAAACACCAGTGGCTGCCAACCTAGTGGGCATTTTTCTTGCCGACCAATACCTTAAGCGCACAGTTAAAGCTTTAGCACCCAAAGCGACTAAAGTTGAGCAAGCAGCGGTATTAGGTGCCGGCATTATGGGTGGTGGAATTGCCTACCAGTCAGCCTATAAAGGCATCCCTATCGTCATGAAAGACATCGCTGAGTCAGCTATTCAATTGGGCTTGGATGAAGCCACAGGTATTTTAGAGAAGCGCGTTAGCCGTGGCCAGATGAAGCCTGCTCAAATGGCTAAAGTACTTAATAACATTCGCCCAACGTTAAACTATGCAGATGTTGCTAACGTTGATTTGGTGGTAGAAGCCGTAGTGGAAAATCCCATGGTAAAGGGCATTGTGTTAGCTGAAATAGAAGACCAAGTAAAAGACAGTGCTGTGATCACCTCTAACACCTCTACTATTTCAATTAATCTCCTAGCTAAGAGCCTAAAAGACCCAACCCGTTTTTGTGGTATGCACTTTTTTAACCCAGTTCACAAAATGCCCTTGGTTGAAGTGATCCGTGGTAGTCAAACCACTGATGAAACCATTGCTACAACAGTGGCTTACGCCAACGCTATGGGCAAAAAACCTATTGTTGTGAACGACTGTCCAGGTTTCTTTGTAAACCGTGTATTGTTCCCTTATTTTGGTGGCTTTGGTATTTTGTTAGAGCAGGGCATCGATTTTATCCGCGTTGATAAGTTGATGGAGCGTTTTGGCTGGCCTATGGGCCCAGCCTATTTACTTGATGTGGTGGGTATTGATACGGCTCACCATGCCCAAGCTGTCATGGCAGAAGGTTTTCCAGAGCGTATGGCGGGGCAAGGTGAGGCTGCGATCGATTTAATGTTCAAAGAGCAGCGTTTCGGCCAAAAAAACAAGCTTGGTTTTTACGCTTATGAAAAAGACAAAAAAGGTCGTTTACAAAAACAAGTAGATAAATCCTTGGTCGAAAAACTTGCTGGTTTATGTGCTAATCCGGTGGAGCTAATTGACGAAAAAATAATTGATCATTTGATGATTCCATTATGTCTAGAAGTAGCCCGTTGTCTAGAAGAGGGTATTGTGGCCACTCCTGCTGAAGCAGATTTGGCTCTAGTTTATGGTATTGGCTTCCCACCATTCTTGGGTGGTGCGCTAAAGTACATGGACACCATTGGGTTACAAGCCTTTTGTGATAAGGCTGATGCCTTGGCTGCTGCAGTTAGTCCACTGTATTTAGTACCCACACAAATGCGTGAAATGGCCGCCCAAGGTGAAACATTTTATGGCAAGCTACAACCTGCTCACTAAATTCGGAGAGAAACATGCAATTACAAGCCAATGATATTGTTGTGGTAGATGGTGCGCGTTCTGCTATGGGCCGCTGCAAAGGTGGTGCATTTAGAAATGTACGTGCAGAGAACTTATCTGCCGCAGTGATTGACGGTCTTTTTGCTCGCAACCCAGAGCTTAACCCTGCTCACGTAGAAGACGTGATCTGGGGTTGTGTAAACCAAACCTTAGAGCAAGGCTTTAACGTCGCCCGTAACGCCGCTTTATTAAGCGTTATTCCTCATACTGTAGCCGCTCAAACTGTGAACCGTTTGTGTGGTTCTTCTATGGCCGCGTTACATACAGCAGCGCAAGCTATTGCCACAGACAATGGAGATTTCTTTGTTGTGGGGGGTGTAGAACACATGGGCCATGTGGCTATGAACCACGGTGTTGATATTAACCCTGCCGGCAGTAAGCATGCAGCAAAAGCTGCCATGATGATGGGCTTAACGGCTGAATTATTAGGTAAAATGCATGGCATTAGCCGCGAGATGCAAGATGAGTTTGCGGTACGTTCGCATCGCCTAGCCCATGAAGCTGCAGAAAATGGTGACTTCGATCGTGAAATTATCGCAATTGAAGGCCACGATGCTGAAGGTCGGCTCATTAAAGTAGATCGTGACGAAGTTATTCGTGCGGATACAAATCTCGAGTCTTTGTCAAAGTTACGCCCTGTGTTTGACCCTAAGAACGGTACCGTTACTGCAGCTACGTCTTCAGCCCTTTCGGATGGTGCTTCGGCCATGTTGTTAATGTCTGGTGCCAAAGCTTTGGAGCTAGGTCTTAAGCCTTTAGCTCGTATTAAATCGATGGCTGTGGCAGGGTGTGACCCCTCAATTATGGGGTATGGCCCGGTGCCTGCCACTAAAAAAGCCCTAAAACGTGCAGGTTTAACCATTGAAGATATTGGGGTAATAGAGCTTAACGAAGCCTTCGCAGCTCAAGCATTACCGGTATTAAAAGACCTTAAGCTGATCGACAAAGTTGAAGAAAAAGTCAACTTGCACGGTGGTGCTATTGCGCTAGGCCACCCTTTAGGTTGTTCTGGTACACGAATTGCTGTGAGCTGCTTAACGCGTATGCAAAAACAGGATTCGCAGTTTGGTTTAGCCACTATGTGTATTGGTATGGGCCAAGGTATTGCGACGGTATTTGAACGTTTGTAAACATTAGTTCCACAAACCCCAATAAATTCAAAAGGCTGGTTATCTAGCCTTTTGTGATTTTGTTATGTGATATTGCTTGCTTTTTGCACCAAAAAATGGAATTTTAAAGAATAGCCCCCTCAACAAAGGCTTGACCTTCTCAGATATGTGCCTAAACTTAGGCGCCTTAAAGCTGCCGCGATGGATGCGGTGAATACGTACTTATTGGAATAAAACTGCATGGGTAAGTCCCTCGTTATTGTCGAATCACCAGCCAAAGCTAAAACTATCAATAAATACCTGGGTTCAGATTTTATTGTAAAGTCGAGTGTTGGCCATATACGGGATTTGCCAACTAGTTCTCCTCCAGGCATTGCAGACCCTAAAGCGCGCGCCGCCGAGGCTGCCAAGGTTCGTAATATGGACCCTGATGATAAGGTCATTTACAAGCAAGCCAGATCCCGCAAACAGCTCGTTAGGCGCATGGGTATCGATCCGGAAAACGATTGGCGGGCCGATTACCAGATACTCCCTGGTAAAGAAAAAGTAGTAGAAGAATTACGTCGTCTTGCCAAAGACGCTGACATTATTTACCTTGCGACGGATTTGGATAGAGAAGGAGAAGCCATTGCATGGCACCTTCGTGAAGCTATTGGTGGAGATCAAAGCCGCTATCAGCGGGTAGTATTTAACGAAATCACTAAAACGGCGATCCAGGCCGCCTTTGCTGATCCTGGCGAATTAGACATGGATCACGTCAACGCCCAACAAGCACGACGATTTTTAGATCGAGTTGTGGGCTTTATGGTGTCGCCTCTACTGTGGGCAAAACTTGCCCGTGGATTATCAGCCGGTCGGGTTCAATCTGTTGCTGTGAAGTTGGTAGTAGAACGAGAGCGCATAATTCGTGCCTTTGTGCCCGACGAATATTGGGAGCTAAAAGCGGATGTTACCAATAACGAAAACAAACCTCTGTTATTGCAAGTTCATAAACAACAAGGTGACGAGTACAAACCTGTTAACCAACAACAAAGTGAAGCCGCCGTTACTTTGTTGGAAAAACAAAAATTTATAGTACAGCAGCGCCAGGATAAACCGACTTCGAGCAAACCATCGGCGCCTTACATTACTTCTACACTGCAACAAGCGGCGAGCACGCGCTTAGGTTTTGGTGTGAAAAAGACCATGATGTTGGCTCAGCGACTTTATGAAGCGGGTTATATTACATACATGCGCACGGACTCGACTAGCTTGGGTAAAGAAGCGGTAGGTAATTGTCGTGATTATATCGAAAAAAGTTACGGTAAAGAGTATCTACCAGCTGCCCCAATAGGGTATTCAAGTAAAGGTGGTGCGCAGGAGGCTCACGAAGCTATACGGCCGTCTGTGGTGGCGCTGAAGTCAACTCAGCTGACTGGTATGGAGCGTGACTCGGAACGTCTGTATGAGCTTATTTGGCGTCAATTTGTGGCCTGTCAAATGGTGCCTGCCCAATTCACCAGTACCAGCATCTTCGTGGAAGCGGGTGACTTTAGTTTACGCACACGTGGTCGCATTATGCGTTTTGATGGTTATTCCCGAGTTCAGCCTAGTGCTAGTAAGAAAGATGAAGATGTGATCTTACCTGATGTGAATAAAGGTGATGTGCTAACACTTAAACAGCTAACACCCAGCCAGCACTTTACCAAGTCTGCCCCAAGATTCTCCGAGGCTAGTCTCGTTAAAGAGCTTGAGAAGCAAGGTATTGGCCGACCCTCAACCTATGCCAGTATTATTTCTACCATCCAAGACCGTGGCTATGTAATGGTTCAAAATCGTCGTTTTTATGCGGAAAAGATGGGTGATATTGTTACTGATCGGTTAGAAGAAAACTTCTCTGACTTAATGGATTATTCATTTACCGCCAACATGGAGCAGCGCTTAGATAGTGTGGCTAAAGGCGAGACCGAGTGGAAACGTCTGCTTAATGCCTTTTATAAGGCCTTTACTCGTAAGTTGAGTATCGCTGAAGCAGAAGATGGTATGCGTGCTAACACGCCAACCCTAACAGACATAGAATGCCCTAGCTGTAGCAAAGTAATGAATATTCGTACGGCGTCTACGGGCGTATTTCTGGGTTGTTCTGGCTATGCTTTACCGCCCAAAGAGCGCTGTAAAGAAACCATAAATCTGGTATCTGGTGATGAAGTGGTTGCCGTGGATGCTGATGATGAAGCAGAATCACGGTTACTCATTAAAAAACATCGCTGCAAAATTTGTGATACTGCAATGGATGGCTACTTAATAGATGCTAAGCGCAAACTGCATGTCTGCGGTAATAATCCAGATTGTAGTGGTTTTGAAATAGAAGCTGGAGAGTACCGCATTAAAGGTTACGATGGCCCGCTAATTCAATGTGATAAATGCACAGCCGACATGCACCTAAAAACCGGGCGTTTTGGTAAATACTTCGATTGTTCCAATAGTGAATGTAAAAATACCCGAAAACTGTTGCGTAGTGGTGAAGCTGCGCCGCCAAAAATGGATCCAATTCCTATGCCAGAATTGGCCTGTGAAAAAGTGGATGACCATTACATTTTGCGTGATGGTGCCGCAGGTCTATTCTTAGCAGCCAGTAAATTCCCTAAAAACCGTGAAACTCGTGCGCCTTTATTGGCGGAAATTTTGCCCCATAAAGAAGAGCTAGATCCTAAGTACGCCTTTTTACTCAAAGCACCAGTAAAAGACCATGAAGGTAATCCTTCCATCGTTCGATACAGTCGCAAGACAAAAGAGCAGTATGTCATGTCAGAAGTAGACAAGAAGGCTTCTGGATGGCGTGCAATGTATGTGAGTGGCAAGTGGGTGGAAGAAGTGCCAGTTAAAAAAGTAGCTAAAAAGGCGGTGAAAAAACCGGCTAAAAAAGCATCTGCCAAAACAGCTGACTCAAAAAAATAGCATGGCAGTTCAAGACCAGTGGTTAAGGGCCAGTCAACACCGGCTGGCGTTTAGCACAAGCTTATGGCAAAACCTATTATCTAGCTATGGCGACATAGAAAATCCCCATTACTGGCGCCAGCGTCCCGAGCGTATGGCCTACCAATATGCCATTGTTGATCACCTTTTAAGTGCAGCAAAACACCTCGTTCAGGCTATTTTAAAGCAATTAGCTAATACTCGTTTTGATGATATTTCCTCACTCACATGGGTGGAAATTGAAGATTTGTTAGTTAAACAAGAATTCCTATCCCCAGAAGCTCAGCAAATATTGTTATTGATGCAAGAGGGTGATTGGGCGGCTTGGATTCAGCTGCAGCAGCAAACCGATTTTAGCGTTATGACTAGGCCAGAAGAGCAGTCTGAACAATTGATTATGAGCCACTCAGAAGGTGATTTAACTAATCCAGATTATTGGCCAGTAGCGCGCTGGTTAAAGGATTTAGATAACTTACAGATCTCTATAAGGGACTCTATGGAGGAGTGTTAACCTAGTAGCCTATCTGAAAGTGGTTATATGTCAGATTTGAGCTGGTCTAATACGGCCATCGTGTCTGCATCCTGTTCTTTTATGTTAATGGCAACTCGGTATTGGAAAAAGTTTACAAAGTCTGGTACCTCATTACAGGCCACCAAACAGTCATCACCAACGAGTACTGGCCAGCGCGCCACCCGTTCAAGATTAATCATTTGCGCTTGAATACAGCCATCGCTATACAAACGCCAGCTAAATACCTCGGACATCGAAAAACTATCAAAGTTATCGGCGGTAAATACGGCGTGGCTGCCACATGTGTCAGGCAGTTCTTGCACCACAAATACCGTATCATCTTCTTCAAAATCAAAGTAATCTGCTGCAGTAATTAGCTCAATACATTTGTGCTCTGGAACTTGTGGCACAGTTTGATCAAGGCCAGGGTCATAGTAACCCTGAAAGAAGCCTTTGTTAGGACTGTTTAGATCAGCACAGATAATGAGTTCATCAAACCAGGGAATCATGCCAGCAAAGGAGCCGTCATCTAATAGCGCCCAAAATAAGATATTAACAGAAAATAACTCTTGGCCTGGCGTAGGGTGGCCATGCTCGTTGGAGTAGAGCACTTCAAAGCCATCAAGCTCAGGTGCTAATCGCACCACCTTAGGGTGGGATTGAGTTTGATGTTCTTGGCCGCTAAAAAGATCTATAACCTTGGCGGTGGGTGCTACAGTGGACATGATAATATCCTCTAAGAAAACCGATTATAACGATATATTAGTACGATAATGCTTAACTTAGGTACATGGATTATAGGCAAGGATAGCCGTTTTCTGCAACCCTAAGACTCAAGTTTGTGTAAAAAGCTCAAATATATAGCCCTTGAGTCAATCAATAGGTACAATGTCCAACGCAATGAAAAGACTCAGCTTTAATAGTATAGGATAACAGTGACTGATTCTAAGCTAACCAATGTAGGGACATTAAAGCTAACTCAGAAGCTTTCAGAGCGTATTAAAAATCAACAAAAATTTCTGGCACAGGCGCAACGGCAGGTTGAAGTTCTAAGGCAAGAACATCAACAGCTGCAGCAGCTTCTTGAGCAACACTGAAACCAGACGTTTTATAGGTAATCAAATTCAAGATATTATGACCAGCACAAGTGAACTACCTACCACAGAAATATCTCCTGCCCCAGCGCAAGCCGCGCTTTCAGAAACAGCAAAGTCAACGGTATCTGAGCCCATTACGACAGAGCCAGTTACACCTGAACTAACTGCAGCTGAACGTAAAAAAGCTAAAAGCCGTGCCGCAAACCGTGCAGCTGTTGAGTTATTAAGTGAAACGTACCCACAAACATTTTCTTTTGCCCAGCCTAGGCCGCTTAAAATTGGTATTCAGGAAGATTTGGTTGCTGATGGCAAACTAAGCCAAACTAAGATTAAGCGTGGCTTGGCTAGTTATGTGCGGGCTTTTGGTTATTTAAAATCGCAAACGGATGCGGCGCCACGTATCAACTTGTTAGGTGAAGCTGAAGGTGCTGTAACAGCTGATGAAGCGGCCCACGCAATAACTAAGCTGCCGCCACCTCGTAAACCACGGCCGAGTGCTAAAAAGCGGCCTACGCAGGCTCATAATAAGCCCAAGCAGAATACCCAGCCCAAAGGTCATAAAGCTGAAGCGAAGATTGAAAAAGCCCCAAGTCCGTTTGATGGTTTGAATGAAGGGCAGCGCATGGCGAGTAAGTTAGATTTATTGCTCAATAAGAATAAGCATTAGTAGTTAGCTTACACTAGGCCTTAAAAAACCGAGCATTGCTCGGTTTTTTTATATGGTAGATAAACTGATGGCGGATTAGGTGTTGTCGGAAATAAACGCCAACAAATCAGATTTAGCTAAAGCGCCTACTTTTGTACCTGCAACTTCACCATTGTTAAATAACATTAAAGTGGGGATACCACGTACGCCGAAGCGAGCTGCAATTTCACTGTTTTCGTCAACGTTGATCTTGCATACCTTAATGCTACCTTCAAATTCAGCTGCAACATCTTCTAAAATAGGTGCAATCATTTTGCATGGGCCACACCAAGGTGCCCAAAAGTCGAGTAATACAGGGACATCTGCATTGGTTACGTCTAGGTCAAATGTGGCATCTGTTACAGCGTGAGTTAGTTCGCTCATGGTCTTCTCTTAATTAGGTTAGTTATGGTTATGATACGTGGTTTTGAAGTAAAACTCAGTAGCATTAAGCCGCCAAAGGGTAACTTTTTAATTCTGCTAAAGGGTATATAGTGGCGCTGAGAAATAATTCAACCTAGCTCGGCTGCGGCAAAGGTTTAGTTAGAACTCGCCATAGGCGCAGGCACAACAATAGTGCTGACACACTCAGGCCAAAAATGATGCCAATCCAAAAGCCTGATGCGCCCATTGCTGGATACATCAAATCAGTCATAGCCAATACGTAGCCAAGGGGCAAGCCAATTAACCAATATGAAATGAAAATAAATAATAATGGTTTAGCCGTGTCTTTGAAACCACGTAAGGCTCCGGTAGCGGCGATTTGTAATGCGTCTGACAACTGAAACAAAGCTGCAAAAATAAATAGGCTTGCCGCAATTTCTATAACTATAGGTTCGGTAGTGTAAATGCCAGATAAGGTGACTGGTAGCATGAGCATGAGCAAACAGGTAAAGCTCGATACACCTAAGGCTAGGCCAAAACCAACTAGCACAGAACGTTTTACTTGGTCTGGTAAGTTGCCACCAATGCCATGGCCCACACGTATGGTGAGGGCCATGCCAATGCTTAATGGGAGTATGAAACACATGCTGGTAAAGTTGAGCACCAGTTGGTGAGCGGCAACAATGTCAGCCCCTAGTGGGGCTAACATTAAAGCCCCTATGGCGAACATAGTCGCCTCTATAAAAATAGAAAAACCAATAGGTAAACCCACTTTTAGAATTTTAAGTTGAGTGTTGAGCTGTGGCCAATCAAATTGTGTAAACATGGCACATTGATGATAAGCAGGTTTAGCATACACATAGATCGCCATGCCAATAACGCTGGCCCATAGACTTATAGCGGTAGCCCAACCACAGCCTTCACCACCCATTTCCGGCACACCAAACTTTCCGTAAATAAAGATGTAGTTCAAAGGGATATTGATCATCAAACCCAACAAGCTAAAATACATCATGGGCTTAGTAATACCCAATCCTTCACTAAAGCTACGCAGGCTTTGCATAATGGCCACAGCAGGTAAACTTAAGGCCGCTGCATGTAAATAACGTAAACCTATACCTTTGATAGGGTCTTTAATATCTAACCAATCAAATATCGGATCTAAGGCGTATAACAATCCCACGGCTAAACAGCTTAGCATGGCAGCCAGCCATATGGATTGCTGTACAAAAGGGCCAATTAAGGAGAGTTTTTTGGCGCCAAAATATTGAGCCACTGTGGGGGTTGTTGCCATGATAGTCCCCATCATCAGTATCAACACGGGGAACAACAAGCTTGAGCCTACAGCCACAGCGGCTAAGTCTGCCGAGCTATAACGACCAGCCATAATAGTATCCACGAAGCTGGCACTCATGTGTAACGCTTCAGCAATGAGTATAGGGGTGCCCAAGCGCAAGAATTGGCGTAACTCTTGACCCATGGCTGTTGCGCTGTAGGTATGGCTCATTGTTTGATGCATCAGGAAAACCAAATTGTTGGCTGGAAAAAAGATGGGCTATAATAGCCCCTTTCGTCATATTCGGCCATGGTTAACTAATGCCTAAACACCCTCAATGCCAGTGTCACGAAATCATCACCCTGTTTGATGGGCTGTTTGCTGAATCTCACAATACACGTTTACTGTGTGCCTTGTGTGATGGGCGCTATGGAGAACTAGATGAGCCAGTTTATGAGCCGGCCAATGCGCAGCGAAGCTGTCATCGCATTGTATTTGCCCATGGCTATTTTGCCAGCGCCTTACACGAAATATCACATTGGTGTGTAGCAGGTTTGGAGCGCCGATTACTTGAAGACTTTGGTTATTGGTACCGACCAGATGGACGCAGTCAACAACAGCAAACAGCATTTGAAATGGTAGAAGTTAAACCTCAGGCCCTAGAGTGGTTGTTTAGCATGGCGAGTCGGCGAGTATTTGTTGCCAGCGCTGATAACCTAGCTTTTGAAGAAACTGATGATTTGGCCTTTAGGTTAGCCGTGTCAGCTCAGGCGCGGGCTTATTTTTCACATGGCTTGCCAACCCAGGCAGCATTATTGCTATCGCGGCTGCAGCAGACGTATGGTGGGCAGGTGGTGCTTGATCAATTGTATTGGCCTGAGGAAAAAGCCCGGAGGAAAAACCTATAAATGCTGCTTAAGTAATACCGTCACATCATCCACTGAAGTGCCGTGGGCAATGGTGCTAATGAGTTGACCTTGGCGGCCTATAAGGTACACCCGTGAAGTGTGATCTACGGTATAGCCTAAGACCGAATTTTCCAGTGTAATATGACGGTAGTATGCACCATAGTTCTTGACTAACTGGTCAAGTGCTTCGATGCTGCCCGTAACACCCAACATTCTAGGATGAAAATAGGCGCTGTATTTAGCTAAATTATCTAGCGTGTCACGGGCCGGATCTACGCTCACAAATAACGGTTGGATTTGTGCTTCTAGAGTCGGCGTTAACTGGCGCATGCTAGCGGCAATGGTAGAGAGCGCAGTTGGGCATACATCGGGGCATGAAGTAAAACCAAAATACATTAACACCAATTGGCCACGAAAGTCTTCAAGATTAACTGGGCCACCATCGCTGTCTAATATAAAGTCCCCACCTAAATTAGCATAACCTGCGTTGGCACCATTTTGTCCTTCCCAAGGTGCATATTTAGCTAATAGCAGGCCCGCCGAAAAAAGTATCACAAGCGCCAATGCATAAAGTGGTTTGGTGTATTTGGACATGTATTTGGCTCTCAGTGCTGGCTTAGTTAGTTTTGATTGTTACTAAAAAAAAGATGTTTGTTAACGTTAATTCTACAGTGTTGACGGCTTGGTCGGAAGCTACAAGACACGCTGTTGCATGCTGGCATAGCAGCTTAGTATTTCGTCTGCTCGAGCTTTTTAAGTGCTATGGTAACGATAGTCACTGGCAGCGTAGGTACCGAGCATACGAATATCCTTAGCGAAATATGCCAATTCGTCCATGGCTAAAATCATGTTGGCATCGTTTGGATGTGCTTCAGCATCAATGTGAAACTGAGTCGCCACCATGCGCCCGTCTGGGGTGTAGCTTTCTAGCTTGATTAGGTTAACGTTATTGGTGGCTAGGCCCCCCATGGCCTTGTATAGGGCCGAAGGAATGTTACGTACGGTAAACAAAAACGAAGTGATGTATTTTTGGCCTGTGATTTGAGTGGGAATTTTGTGCTCACGAGACAAGATTAAAAAACGGGTTGTATTGCCTTGAACGTCTTGAAAGTTCTCTTGTAAAATTTTCAAATCATACAGCTTTGCGGCTAAGCTAGATGCTATAGCACCATGGCTGAGGTCACCTCTTTGGCTCACTTCAAGGGCAGCGCCTGCTGTGTCTAATGTTGCCACAGGCAGTATTTTAAGCTGAGCGAGGTGCTCGTCACATTGAGCTAAAGCTTGTGGGTGAGAACCGACAGTTGTAATTTGCGCTATTGAACTGTTTTTTAAACCCAGTAAACAATGGTTAACGGGTTCATAATGCTCACCAATAACGTATAACGAAGTGTGAGGTAATTGGCGGTAGATTTCTTCCACCCGGCCTGCAGTAGAGTTTTCCACGGGTATCATGGCAATGTGTGCTTCGCCCCGTTCTACCATGGCCATAGCCGCGCTAAAGGTCATGCACGCATGGGTTTCAAAGTCTGGAAACACCCGTTGGCAGGATAAGTGAGAATAAGCACCTTGGTGGCCTTGGTAAGCAATAATAGGTGTTGTGTTGTTTTGTATCATTTATTGTGTAGTGAAGAGTTGGATAAACCGCAATAATGAATGTAGTGTAACAAATCTAATCAATAAATTGGTATCATTAGGGGTTGATAAATAACCCTTTGGCCGGAAATCTATGACCCCTGCTCGTTTGGCAAAATATAAAGCCACCTTGGCTTGTCGCCAGCTTGATTTGACCATTATTACCGACCAAGTAAATAAAACTCAAAATATTGCAGCGTTGATTCGTACCTGTGATGCGGTTGGTGTACACAGTGCCCATGTGGTCACCCCAGTAGAGGGGTTTCGAGAGCACAAGCGCACCGCCCGGGGTAGCCAGCAGTGGGTGAACCTGGTGGCCCATAACAACATTGTTAGTGCTTTAACTACGGCTAAACAACAAGGTATGCAGTTGGTTTCAGCCCACTTTAGCGACCAAGCTGTCGATTACCGTGAATTGGATTACACTTTACCTACGGCGCTGATATTAGGTGCAGAAAAACATGGTGTAAGTCCTGCAGCTGTAGCCGCATCAGACCACCAAGTGGTGATTCCTATGTTAGGGATGGTGCACTCGTTTAACGTGTCTGTGGCCGCTGCCATAATATTACTTGAAGCTCAACGTCAGCGTGATCTGCAAGGTAGTTATAACCGGCCGCAACTATTGGGCTTAGAATACCAACAAACCCTATTTCGTTGGTGCCACCCCAAAGTAGCTGATTTTTGTCATCGTCACAGTTTAGCTTATCCCACCATGGAAGTTGATGGTGGTATTGTAAATTTGAATCAATGGTATGCCAGTGCCAATCAAGACCAAGTCATCCTACAGGGCAGAGACCCCTCTCATATGATCACCAACCTAGGAGCGAATTAATGCCCCCAATTAACTTAGTAGCTGATGAAAATATTTTGCTGCTTGATGAATTTTTTGGTGACCTAGCGCAAATCACACGGGTCAACGGCCGTTCAATTGATTCAGAGCAAGTAGTCCATGCAGATGCCTTGGTATTGCGATCAACCGCTAAAGTGACCCCTGCTTTGCTAAAAGGTAGCAAGGTTCAGTTTGTGGGTACCTGCACTATTGGCACCGATCATTTGGCTACAGATTACATGGACACCAATAACATCGTTTGGCGCAATGCTCCTGGGTGCAACGCTGCAGGGGTAGGAGACTATGTGATTGCCTGCCTTAACCATGCTTGGCAAACGCTGGGTGTTGATCCTCGCCAACAAACGATTGGCATTGTAGGCGCTGGTAACGTAGGTGGTCGGTTGGCCCAGCGGTTACACAAAGCTGGCTTTAACCTGCTGCAATGTGACCCCCCCAAAGTAGATGCAGGGCATGAAGGCTATGTTGAACTAGACGAGTTGTTAGGGCGCTGCCAAATTGTCTGTTTGCATACGCCACTTACCAAAACCGGTGGCCATGCCACTGAAAATTTGCTAAATCAAACACGGATTAAAAACCTAGCCAAAGGCACTGTGCTCATTAGTGCAGGGCGGGGCGAGGTAGTGGATCAACAGGCACTTTTAGAGCGCCAACAAAAACATAACGATCTTCATTTGTTTATGGATGTATGGCATCAAGAACCCGATATAGACAAGCGCCTATTTGACTACTGTCATTGTGTTACACCCCACATAGCAGGGCACTCTTTAGAAGGGAAAATGCGTGGTACATCGATGATATATCAATCCTTGTGTGAGCACTTTGGGCTGCCAGCTAGCCTCAGGGTAGAAGACTTAATTCCACAACCCGATCTTGCAAGGTTGCAAATTAATCCAGCTGCAACGGCCCAAGAAGTTATAGCTGCTGCATGCAGCAGTGTTTATCCGTTGATGGAAGATAATGCACGTATGCGCCAAGGTAATGATTTTGATCTGCTTCGGAAAAACTATCCTGTTAGACGTGAATTTTCTAGCCTTCAATTGCAAGGCATAACTAACTCTGAGTGTGCAGCCATGATGGGTGGTTTGGGTTTTGGTATTGAGCATGAGACACATTAAATGACGTTTAATATTGGTTTAGTAGTCAATCCATTGGCTGGTCTAGGTGGCAGTGTGGCATTAAAAGGCAGCGATAATGTAGCAGACGAAGCACTGGCCCTTGGCGCCGTGCCAAAGGCTAACTTGCGCTGTCTGCAGGCATTAGCTGAGGTTGCAGGGCTTGATGTGTGTGTTTATGCCTTTGCAGGGAATATGGGTGCTGACTGTGCCCTAGCAGCAGGCTTAAAAACTCAGGTTTGTGGCCAAGCAAAAACCCAACCATCAAGCGCTGCCGACACCATGGCGGCTGCCCAAATACTGCTAAAAAAAGGTGTGGATCTGCTGGTGTTTGTAGGTGGCGATGGCACTGCAAGAGATCTCCTACAAGCTATTGGTGATCAAGTGCCTGTGGTGGGCATACCAGCGGGTGTGAAAATCCATTCGGGAGTGTATGGTATTACGCCCGCGGCGGCAGGTCAGGTTATCGCTCAGTTAGTGAGGGGTGAGTTGGTGAGTTTGCGCAGCCAAGAAGTACGTGATATCGATGAAGAAGAGTTTCGTGCAGGCCGAGTAAAAGCCCGCTATTACGGCGAGTTACAAGTGCCTGAGTCGCATCAGTACATGCAGGCCACCAAAGATGGAGCGAAAGAAGGATCCAAAGAAGTTGAAGCTTTGGTATTAGATGATATAGCAGCCCATGTGGAAGAACTTATGGAACCTGGCGTTAGGTATATCATGGGCTCTGGTTCTACCGTGGCAGCTGTGATGCATTACTTAGGCCTAGAGAATACGTTATTAGGTGTGGACGTTATCGAAGATGGGCACGTAATTGCTAGTGACGTAACAGCGCAACAGCTGCTCGATTTATGTGATCAGCAGGCGGCAGAGCTTTTTATTACTTTAATTGGTGGTCAGGGTCACGTGCTAGGACGTGGTAACCAACAACTTAGCCCAGAACTAATTAAGCAGTTAGGCTTAGGCAATATTCACATTGTAGCTACTAAAACCAAACTCAAAGAGCTGAAAGGCAGGCCGTTGTTAGTAGATTCAGGCGACCCACAATTGGATCAAGATTTGGCAGGCCTAGTGCCGGTGATCTGCGGTTTCCACGACGTGGTTTTGTATCCTTTAGGCAATCCTGTAGCAGCTGCAGGCACAGTAGGCATTAGCTCACTGTGAGCATTCAGCACAATTGAGCACATGAAGCCACACCAGAGACTAGGATGAAACAATTCAAGCGCACAGTATTACTTGCGCAAAGTGCCTAAGAAAGTGGCAATACGGCCTACGGCCTCGATGAGTTGCTCCTCATGGGGCAAAAATACAATGCGGAAGTGCTGGCTGTCAGGCATATTAAAACCACTACCTTGAACCACTAATACCTTCTGCTGCGACAGCAGATCAAAGGCAAACTTTTCATCATTTTCAACGTGGTAGATCTCAGGGTCTAAACGTGGGAATAAATACAATGCGCCTTCAGGTTTATGACAAGTCACGCCAGGTAGGGCATCTAACATTCGCCATGCCATATCGCGCTGGCGCTTTAAACGACCACCTTCACAAGTTAGTTCCTTAATGCTTTGGTAGCCACCTAATGCCGTTTGAATAGCGTACTGACTAGGTACGTTAGAGCACAAACGCATACTGGCTAACATGTCCAGACCTTGGATGTAGTCTTTAGCCTTATGTTTAGCCCCAGACAACACCACCCAGCCAGAACGGAAACCCGCAGCACGGTATGTTTTAGACAAGCCATTAAAACTCATAAATAACACATCATCAGCCAAGCTCGCCATGGGCGTAAACTTAGCGTCTTCGTAAAGAATCTTATCGTAAATTTCGTCGGCAAAGATAATAAGGCCATTTTTACGGGCCAGTTCAATAATCGCTTCAAGGGTTTCTTTAGAATAAACTGCCCCCGTGGGGTTGTTGGGATTGATCACCACAATTCCACGAGTACGGTCAGTAATTTTAGATGCCATATCTTCAAGATCTGGCTGCCAACCATTGTCTTCATCGCAACGGTAATGAACTGGTGTACCGCCGGATAAGGAGGTTGCGGCAGTCCAAAGGGGATAATCTGGCGCAGGGATAAGCATTTCATCGCCTTCATTCAAAAGGCCCTGCATGGCCATAACGATAAGCTCGCTAACGCCGTTACCAATGTAAATGTCTTCTATGGTGACGTGCTTTATGCTCTTACGCTGACATTCGTGCATAACGGCTTTACGGGCTGCAAATAGGCCTTTAGAATCGCAATAACCTTGGGCATTAGGAAGGTTATGAATCACATCTTGGACGATTTCTTCTGGCGCTTCAAAACCAAAGGGAGCAGGGTTGCCAATATTAAGTTTAATGACACGGCTGCCTTCATCTTCTAGGCGTTTAGCTTCTTCAAGCACTGGGCCACGAATGTCGTAGCATACGTTTATCAATTTCTGCGATTTGCGTATCATGTTCATAAACGTGATCTCATCGAACTTATAGATTTTATGTGATAATAATAACTTATCATACGTGCTAGAAAACTTTTATAAAACTATAAAAACGTCATCAAACAGTATTATTTAACCAATACTGACTATTTTTTACCGAAAAAAGGAGTACACAAATGGCTAAAACTAACAGTGGCAAGGCAAGCACCCCTAAATCTGAAGCACAATGGCGTGAGGAATTAAGCCCAGAAGCCTTTGCTGTGTGCCGTCAAAAAGGCACAGAAAGACCCCATACAGGCCAATATGATCAGCACTTTGAAAACGGCAAGTATCATTGTCACTGTTGTGGTGCAGAACTGTTTTCTAGCCAATCCAAGTTCGATGCAGGTTGCGGTTGGCCGAGTTTCAGCGCACCAGCAAATGGCCCTGCCGTTAAAGAAGAGCTAGACGTGACCCATGGTATGAGCCGAACTGAAGTAATGTGTGATGATTGTGGTGCTCATTTGGGCCATGTATTCCCCGATGGTCCCCCAGAAACGGGTCTGCGCTATTGCATTAACTCCGTTGCCCTAGACTTTAAAGAGGCCGACTAACCAACAGACAAGTCGCCATCACCTGCAAGCTTAGTTCATCAGGCTAGTTCTGGCCCAAGAAGTTGGCAAGACTGATGTCGCTAAAGCCGCGCTCTAGGCTCATGCTTAAGGCTTCGCTGATGATTTCCTGATTTTTTTGCGCATCAGGCAGTTGCGAGAACTCGTGGCTACGCTGAGTTCGATAATGTCCCGTGTGGCTGCTATCACCTACGGTAGTAGTTATGGTGATCTTAGCGTCAATACTTATGGTATTAACTAGACCTTTTGTTTTCGTGTCATAAGTTAGTTCTTCAAGGATTAACGTAAGCTGTGCCGGTGCTAAAGAGCTAGAGCCATCAAATCCAAGCTGGGCTGTAGATGCTTGAGCAGCAATCATCAGGGCGCCAGTAATATCGTTGGATATAGTAATGACACTTGAAGATTCGTAAACACCTCCACGACTGCCTAAAACGCTGCTGGAGCGACGGTCCTCTACCTTGATGGTAATTGCACGTCCTTGGCCATAACTAGGCCCCGTAGGGGTTGCTTGTGGTTGTAAGTAAACAGATTGGGGGCTAACAGCACAGCCACCCATTAACAAGCTCAAACTTAAACCTAAGGTAAAAAATAATGGTTTCATGTGCAAATCCTTAAATTAATCTTGTGTTGGCATAAATAAGTTTATAAAACTAAGACTATTACATCTACGGTTAGGTTCCAAGTGATGTGGCTTAAGTGTTGATTTTTTAATAAAGCTGTATGGTTTTTAACCAGTATGAAAAAATATTGGTCTTTTTTCGCCTAAACGTTTGACACGGCTGAGGAAATCTTTAAAATGCGCATCTCCTAAAGGCAACGCCTAACACGGTTAGCCAAAGGGAAATGCGGAGCGGTAGTTCAGCTGGTTAGAATACCGGCCTGTCACGCCGGGGGTCGCGGGTTCGAGTCCCGTCCGTTCCGCCATTTATTTTCTTTAAGTCACCCTTGAACTTGGCTTAAAATAGAAAATAAATGGCACTTAGTACGTTGGGTGATTAGCTCAGTTGGGAGAGCATCTGCTTTACACGCAGAGGGTCGGCGGTTCGAACCCGTCATCACCCACCAAGTGTACGCTGGAAGTAGTAATATAATGCGGAGCGGTAGTTCAGCTGGTTAGAATACCGGCCTGTCACGCCGGGGGTCGCGGGTTCGAGTCCCGTCCGTTCCGCCATTTACATTGCTGTTGGAAATGATTAGGCCGCTTAGATGCGGTTTTTTTGTGCCCGTAATTTATGTATTTTTTGCTAGCCTATCCTTGGCACTGCTGCTATCTTTGTCATCTAAAGGTTCTAATTTGCCATGCGCCAAAGTGAGCGCTT
>Ga0209090_10000257_pt1 | contig 33158 bp, 18 predicted proteins | sample ArcticOcean_MG_C_9_FD_187432 | JGI IMG/M metagenome (GOLD analysis project Ga0209090, IMG submission 187432) | Marine microbial communities from western Arctic Ocean - ArcticOcean_MG_CB2_152 (SPAdes) (version 2) | ecosystem: Environmental > Aquatic > Marine > Oceanic | place: Arctic Ocean... | reverse complement strand
TTTAGTACAGGTAAAACTGGAGATACTACTAACCAACGATTAGATGCAAGTTGGTTATTATTGTTTGAAACAAACGGCGAAAAATATACTATTACATACCGTAGTTTACGATACATTTTTGAAAGTGCTGACGAAATAAGATTCTATTATGATAGTAGTGATAAAATCTATGATAATAAAACAGGTCAAATTATTAAAGATAAAATTACAGTTTTATCTATTAATTTAAAACCAGATCTTCTTACACCGTTTACAGTTGATTCTAACTGGGAGATTACACTTCCATATCGTGATGCTAACGGATATGTTGATACGAGAAAAGTTGAGATTAGTTTTTATGATGCAGACGAAGATGGAGTTGTAGACGACCCAGAGACGTTTGTTCAAACTGTTAATGAAACAGTAGATCCGTTAACAAAATATATTTTTCAAAAGAAATATATTACATCAGATGGATTAGATGACTACAAATATATTAATAATGCTACTGAAAGCATCCTAGTAAAAAAAGATCAAAGTTTTGTAGGTGCGTTAAGTCTTTATACTGAAGGACAAGTTTTTTATCTAAACACAGAAGCAGTATTTAAAAGATTAACATCCGGTGTATTAGTATTAACTACAGATTATAAAGCACATGTAGGAAGAAGTGATCTTAAATTTCAATATATTCATGCGGCAGATGATGATAATAGAATTGATCCTAGTAGTAGTAATATTATGGATACATATCTATTAACAAAAAGTTACGACGCATCATTTAGAGATTTCTTAGACGGCACAATCGCAACTAAGCCGTTGCCTCCAAGTAGTGATAATTTGTTTAATAACTACGGAAGCGAAATTAATAAGATTAAATCAATTAGTGATGAAGTCATTTATCATCCTGTAAAGTATAAAATCCTATTTGGTTCAAGTGCTGATATAGATTTACAAGCAACTTTTAAAATAGTTAAGAATCCAGATCAAGTTGTTAATAGTAATGCACTTAAAGCCTCAGTTATATCTTCAATCAATCAATTTTTTGCTTTAGATAATTGGGACTTTGGGGATACGTTTTACTTCTCAGAGCTCAGTACGTATGTTATGGCTACAAATGCACCAGACTTAGTAACAATGGTAGTTGTTCCTAATCAAACATTACAAGGGTTTGGTAGCTTATATGAAATTAAATCAGAGTCAGATGAAATTTTTATTAGTGGTGCAACCGTTGATAATATTGAAATTATTGACTCTGTTACAGCAAGTAGACTTAAGGCCTCTGGTAAAGTTTTAACAGAAGCTACGAGTACAAATTCAGGAATTCAAAGTGCAAATGTATATACATCCGGGTCAATTACAACTAGCTCCGAGGGGACTAACATCTAATGCCATTTAATGATGATCAACATGAATATCCACTTCCAGGAAGTTCATCAACTCCTCCACCAAAACGAGAAAGTGCAGAATTACTTCCAAGATATTTTCGTACAGCAACGAATAAGAAGTTTTTAAATGCAACCTTAGATCAATTAACACAACCTGGAGTCGCAGAAAAGTTAAATGGTTACTTTGGTCGACGTATAGCTAAAGCATATCAAGCCAATGATACTTATATTGCTGAGCATAATAGTGACAGAGAAAATTATCAACTTGAACCAGCCGTAGTTGTTAAAGATGGTTTAGATAATATTCTTTTTTATAAAGACTATCTAGATTATATTAATCAAACAAAAGCATTCGGTGGTACAACAACAGATCATAGTATTTTTAATAGTCAAGAATATTATTCTTGGAATCCTAATATTGATTGGGATAAGTTTACAAACTTTAGAGAATATTATTGGTTACCGTCAGGTCCAATAGGTATAGGTATTGTTGGCCAAGCTAATAATATTGTAAGTACGTATACCGTAACTAAAAAAGATAACTTAGATAACAACGGATATGTTTTTACCCCAGACGGTCTAACACAAAACCCAACATTAAAGTTATATCGCGGACAGACATACATTTTTGACATTGACGCATTGGGAATGCCATTAACTTTTAGAACTGCTCGGTCTTTAGATCCAAGTTTATTATATTCTAAAGGATTAGATGATAGCACACAGACAGTTGATGTAGGAACAATTACATGGACTGTAGATCTTACCGCTCCTGATACTTTATATTATGTTAACGGTAATGATATTAATGCAAGTGGCTTAATTCAAGTTGCAGATGCTATTGAAAATTCTTCAATAGATGTAGAAAAAGAAATCATTGGTAAGAAAACATATACAATGACTAACGGACATGCATTGTCTAATGGTATGAAAGTATATTTCCAAGGTACAGTAACACCAACAAAGTATGCTACAGGTGAATGGTATGTAGAAGGTGTCGGAACTGAAATTCAACTTATTAACGAAACAGCATTAAAAATTCCAGCTACATATTCAACAGACAAACCTATACCGTTTGATACAGAAGCATTTGACAGGTTACCTTATAGTAATGCTAATAGTTTTGCAGGAACTAAAGACTATCTATTAATTAACAGAGCATCAAGTAGTAGAAGTCCATGGTCACGATATAATCGTTGGTTTCATAGAGACGTTTTAGATACTATTGCAGGTATTAACGGAACTCCATCAGAAATTAATCAAGACTATAGAGCAAAACGCCCAATTATTGAATTTATATCAGGATTAAAATTAAACAACTTTGGTACTAGTGCTAAAGATGACATTGATTTACTTGATACCTTTACTAAAGACGTCTTTTCAGATGTAGAAGGTCAAATAGGGTATAATATTGACGGAGTAGATATCGTTGATAATATGAGGCTTTTGTTTACTGCTGATAAAGATAGTAGAGTACAAGGAAAAATCTTTAAAGTAAAATTTATTAAACATAATACTGTAAGACAGATTAGTCTTATTGAAGAAACAGACACAAATCCAATTGAAAACGAAACAGTTTTAGTTCTTAATGGCGACTCTTACAAAGGTAAGATGTGGTACTATACTGGTACTGTATGGAAAGCTGGACAAGATAAAACATCACTAAATCAAACACCGTTATTTGAATTATATGACGGATCGGGATATAGTTTTGCAAACTTAACATATTATCCAGCGTCAACATTTAGTGGGAACAAAGTTTTTAGTTACAAAATAGGATCCGGTGTTGTTACAGATCCTGAATTAGGCTTTTCAGTAAGTTATAGAGCATTAGAAAATAGTGGTGATATTTTGTTTAATTTTAACTTATTAAACGATACCTATACATATCAAACAGATAATGCAGTAAAAACAGCACATACAGATATAGGATTGCTAAGAGTTTATACTGCGATTAATACATTTACGTATACGTCCGGGTGGACTAAAGCAAAAACTGATAGTAAACAATCTGTTTGCAGACAGTACGTTGTAACTACTCAAGATAATGATTTTGCAGTTGATGTATATGATAAGAGTGGAGATATTAACGACTTATCAGTAATAGTTTATGTTAATAATGTAAGAAAGTATAGTGGAACAGATTTTGTAATTAATAGGATTAATGGAATAGCATTTGTTACGTTTGTAAAAAAATTAGTAGAAAAAGATGTATTAGTGCTTAAGACTACAAGTGCTACAAAGAAAAACGCTAACGGATATTACGAAATTCCTATTAATTTAGAAAGAAATCCGTTAAACAATAATGTTGTTGGATTTACATTAGGTGAAGTTTCAGATCATGTTCAGAGTATAGCTGAACGTAGAGATGATTTTACAGGAAAGTTTCCTGGAGTAACTAATCTAAGAGACTTAGGTAACCTTACTCCATACGGAACACGATTTGTACAACATAGTGGTCCTGTTAACCTTGCATTGTTCCATCTAACTGATCAAACTGCAAATGTTGTTCATGCAGTTAGGTTTGCTAGTAAAGAATATGGAAAGTTTAGACGTATTTTCCTGCAAGAAGCAAACCTATTAGGATTTGATGGAGAAACAAAAGAACACTTTGATCGTGTTATGAAAAAAGTGGTAGAAAATAAAACTAATGATATGCCATTTTACTTTAGTGATATGATAGGCACAGGTACATCATCTAGAGTAAGTCATCCAGTAACTAATCCAGATACAGTATTTTTTGCATTGGCAAAAGATTTTAATTTAACAAAAATATCTGCTAGAGCAGTCGGTGTTTATAAAAACGGAATACAACTCCTTGAAGGGAAAGATTACACATTTGATCTTGATAACCCTAGCTTTGTTTCTGTTACAAAAACAAAAGTTGCAGGAGATATAATTGATATTTACGAATATGAAAAAACAGATGGTAGTTTTATTCCACAAACTCCAACCAAGCTAGGATTATATCCTAAGTTTGAACCAGCTAAATTTATAGATGATACGTATCAAGTACCAACAGAGGTTATTCAAGGACACGATGGCAATATTTTTGTTTGCTATGGTGATTTTAGAGACGACTTGCTGTTAGAATTAGAGAGAAGAATTTATAATAATATAAAAACTAACTATGATTCAACAATATTAGATAGACATGAATTTATCGGCGGCGAATCTAGGGATACAGGGTTTAGTAAATGGCAACGAGACAAAGCCCTAATAACTGATTTTACAAATTGGTTAGATAATGTTAGTAATATAGATTATACTGATTATAGTTTTTACGAGAGAACAAATAGCTTTACTTTTAACTATAGTAGCATGTCATCACCAAAAGGCGCAAAACTACCAGGATACTGGAGAGCAATTTATAAAGAAGCATATGATACAGACCGCCCTCATTCGCATCCTTGGGAAATGCTAGGATATTCTTTATGTCCTACTTGGTGGTCAACAGTATATGGACCGGCTCCGTGGACAAGTGAAAATAAAATTTTATGGCAAGATGTTGAAGATGGGTTAATTAGAGAACCAAACAAAGCATTAAAATATGTTTCAGCGTATGCAAGAAAAGATATTACAAAACATATACCAGTTAATTCTGAAGGGAAGTTGTTAAGTCCATTAGATAGTAATTTTGCTAAAAATTATGTTCTTGCTTTAACACAAGCCCCTTTTGAGTTTGGTGATGAAGCACCAACTGAAACAGCATGGCGCAGAAGTAGTGAATATCCGTTTGCAATGTTATTGAGTTGGATTCTTAATCAACCAACTAAGGTTATGGGATTAGGATTTGATCGATCAAGAATTATAAGAAATCCGGCCAAAGAAATTGTTTATAGCGAAACATCTAAAAGACTTAGATTAGAAGATTTAATTTTTCCAAGTACACAAGCTGACACTTCTAGAGTTAGTACAGCAGGGATTGTTAATTATATTGCTGATTACATTGGCTCGCGTACTTTAACAGCTTATACAGCCTATAAGAAAAACTTAAAAGCTATAAAAAATCAGTTAGGATTTAAAGTTGCAGGATTTACAGATAAGTCTAAATTTAAATTACTATTAGATAGTAGAACTCCATATAATGAAGGTAATGTTTTTGTTCCTGATGAAAACTATAAAATATTTTTAAATACAAGTTCAGTTGTTGATCTTGTAAATTATAGCGGTGTTATTATTGAGAAACAACCATCAGGATTTATTGTAAAAGGATATAATAAAACTAATCCTTATTTTAAATACTTTAAGCATCGTGCAAGACAAGGTGATCGAGTTGAAATAATCGGAGGAGTCACGGATAGTTTTGTTACATGGAAAGCTAAACAAACATACGTTCAAGGCCAAACTGTATCATTTAGTAACGAATTTTATAGAGTTAAGACACAACACTTTAGTGATGATGCATTTAATAGCGATAATTTTGCTAAATTAGTTGAACTACCTACTACAGGTGGTACATCGGCAATATTTAGAAGCGATTTTGATACTACAGTTACAGAGGAATTATCATATGGACAATTATTTAGATCAGTTCAAGAGATAGTTGACTTTTTACTAGGGTACGGAAAATGGTTAACATCCCAAGGATTTGATTTTAATTATTTTAATAGAGACATTAATGCAGTTGAAAACTGGGAGTTAAGTAGTAAAGAATTTTTATTCTGGACTACACAAAACTGGGATGCTAGTAGTATTATAACACTAAGTCCAGGTGCAAATAAATTAAAATTTAAGAGAGAAAAGTATGCTTCAGATAATGTTTTTGGTAACTTTTATGAGTATTCACTTTTAAAAGCAGATGGCCAAAAGTTATTACCTGAGTTCGTTAATGTTTTTAGAAGCAATAATAATGAGTTTCAGCTAACAACTAAAAATAGTGCTGACGGAGTCTACTTTGTTCAACTACCATTATTACAAAAAGAGCATGTTGTTTTAATAGACAACACTACAGTTTTCAGTGATATTGTTTATGATTTAGAACCTGGATACAGACAAGAGAGAATTAAAGTTTTAGGTTATAGAACAGATGACTGGAATGGTACTTTAAATATTCCCGGATTTGTTTTTGACAATGCTATTTGTACTGAATGGAACTCTTATCAAGATTATGATATCGGCGATACAGTACAATATAAAGAATTTTATTATATTGCTAAAATACGTATTCCGGGAACAGAAGCTTTTGAAGTAGAAAGTTGGGTACGGTTAGATGATAAACCTACGTCAGCATTAGTTCCTAATTTAGATTATAAAGCAAAGCAATTTAAAGACTATTATGATTTAGATACTGATAACTTTGATACTGAGCAACAAAAGATAGCACAACATTTAATTGGATACCAAAAAAGAAGTTATCTTAATAATATTATACATGACGATGTTAGTCAATATAAATTTTATCAAGGATTTATTCAAGACAAAGGTACAAAGAATAGTTTAACAAAATTATTTGATGCATTAAGTAGTGCGGATAAAGACAGTATTGAATTTTATGAAGAGTGGGCACTAAAATTAGGCCAATATGGCTCTTCAGATGCGTTTGACGAAATTGAATTTAAGTTAGATGAATCAAAGTTTAAATTAAGTCCACAACCTTTTGAGTTAGTAGATACTATTTCAGGAACAGAAACAGATTTAATTTACAGACAAAGACCGTTCGAAGTTTATCTTAAACCTAAGAACTATACACATAAACCTTTTCCAACAAAATATAAAGCAGATGATTATATTCCTACAGCAGGCTTTGTTAATGGACAAGATGTTAAGTTAACACTTGCTAAGTATGACGATATTTTATCTCAAAGTATTACAACTTTAAATGTTGGTGATTATATATGGGTAGGGGAACGTGGCGTAACTTGGGACGTTGTTAAGTATGTAAGTACTACAGATAGAATATTAGCTGTAAGTTCAGATCCTGATGCCGGTACAACAACTTTTAAACTTAGTATCCAAGCTAGATATACTGTAGATGAAATTATAGGTGTGTTAGATGTTACTGGTGCTGAGAAGTTCTTTAAAGTTAAAAGTGTATCATTAGATAATTTAATTTGTTATGAAAACGATACTACAGCAGATGTAGAAACAGCAAACGGATTTATTACAAAGTTTACTTCTTCAAGAGTAACTAATTTAACAGAAGCAAATGCTAAAGTTCTTAATAGTGAATTAAAGGCAGGAGAACTAATTTGGGTAGACGATGATGATTCGACTCGCTGGGTAGTATTACAAAATTCTCCAGTTTATAGTTCACACCAAGTAATTGCAAATCCAGCGACAGCTGATTATCCTGGAGATGGCTTTGGTAAAGTTATTGCATCAAATAGTAGAAATACTATTTTAATTGTTTCAGCAGAAACAATAGAGAAAGTATATGTTTACTTAAGAGCATCTGATAATGTAAATTATTATCTATCTCAAGAACTTATTGCTCCGACAGATTTATATACTGGAGCAGGAAAGTTTGGATCAAGTATTGCATTAACTGATGACGGAGACTATCTAGTTATTGGAGCCCCAAATGCTAGTAATGTAAAAACTAAATTTCAAGGCCCTTTTAATACTGGACTATCGTATGTTGCAGGAGACATTGTATCACATCTTGAAACTTACTGGGAAGCACAATGGCCAATTACAGCGGCAACAGGTGCGTTAACATTTCCTAGTTTTTATTCAACATCAGTTGTTCACGATACAAATTACAATGCTGGAACTAATTCATATCCTACAATAGCGTATGCAATACGGGGTGATTATAATTTAAATGTTACTACAACACACATATTAGTTAGAGCTCCTGCTACACAATTTGACGGATCAGCGGCAGGTGATGCTATACAACTTAACTGGAATCAATACTCACAAAATTATCCAAGTGGAGTTCTACCATGGGGATCAACAGGACCTGGAGTATCAGCATTTGAAGGAACAAAAACTATTGCGTCAAAAATTGATGCTGTATTATATGTTGATAACTTAATAAGAATTCCAGCAGTTGGTGATACACTTTCATCTTCATCAGCACTTGGTGAGATAGCATATATGCGTATTAGTGATATTAATAAAGCAATAATTTATATGGAAAATGTTAGTGGTCAATTTAATGCTACTGATACAATTTCCTTAAATGCAGTTAGTTGTGGTACGTATACATTAGTTAATCCAAGTGGTGCAGTTGCTACGTTTGATGGCTGGTGGAAGATTGATGGATTTCCATCATTTACTACTTCGTTACTTGGAACGAATCAACAAATTACAATACCAAATTTTGTAGTACAAGATTATATTACACAAGCTGAATCAAGATCACCAGTTCCATTTAGTAATACAATGGATGAAGTATATGCATTAAATCAAGTTGCAGATCCTACAAAGGGCGGCCGACTAGGCCATTTAAGTTTTTATAATAAAAACGGATTACCTGATTTAAGTGAACTGTGGTTTATACGATCACCTAAACCATTTACTGATCTTGCAAATGCTAATGATTTATTTAAGATAAGAGTTAATACTATCAGAGGCGGCGCTGACCCAATTTCAGTGTTTGATCCTATGTCATTAGGATTGTCATTCACATATCTAAATGATTCAACACATACAATTTTTGATTTATGGAGCGGGTTTGTTGATGTAACATTTACAAATTTTGCCCTAAGTGGCGATCCTTATATTCCTCAAATTGGAGAGATTATTGTTGATGATACTACAGGCGCTACAGCCGAAGTTGTATATAAACAAGAACAATTATTAACAGCAAGAATATATGTTAAGAATAGAGTAGGGACGTTTAGTTTTGGAGTTAACAATGGTGCCACTAGTACTATTAGCATTAAAGACAGAATTAGTGCAGGTGTTAATAGACTATCGGGGAGATTAGATCATGCAGATATGGATAGTGCGACTACAGGTAAAATGGTTGTTGTTAAAAATGATGATTCGGCGTTTCTTTTAATTGGTGCGTCAACCTTCCAAAACGAACTAGAAGTTCATTTTTATTCTAGTAGTACAGTAACGGGAATTGCACGTACACCAAATTATCCAGTACCTTTAAATAAAGACTGGAAACAGTTTTATAATATTCCTACGCATACTGACGGCACAGCAGGAGCGTATACTAACGAAGGAATGTACTGTACATATAATAAAACACGCAACGGAGAATATTCATTCCAATATGGATACATAGTTCCTGATAGAGGAACTAATAAGTATCTTGGTAAGCAAATGTCATTTGCTACTAACGACAAACTTCACCATTTTTATATTAGTACAAACGATATTAATAGTCCAGGCAATGCCGGCAGGGTATATTTTATTAATCATGGAGTAGACTCAACTGGAAATGCCTTTACTTTTGCGTTAGCTAAAAATAAAAACTATAAAGGACCATTTAGTAATTCACAAATATATTATGAAAATGATATAGTTCTATATACTGGATTATTTTATCAAAGTAAAACTAATTTATCTGCAGATACTTTTAATAGCACAGTATGGACATTATTATCAAGCCATATAGACTATGTAGGGCATATTCCTAATGATACCGGGTTAGGTGTTGATAGTGAATCAGTTATTGATCGTACAACGTTAACTAACTTTGCCGAGCCGTTTACAACAAATAAAACTGGAACTGTATTAGGCGTTGTAGCTAAATTTACAGGGTCAACATCAGAAGTAATAGTTTATAGAGAAGTTAACGGTCACTACGAATATAGTCAGTCAATTACAACCCCAACTGCAAATATTGGGTTTGCTACAGCAATAGCAATGTCAGATGATGGAACATTACTTGCTGTTGGATGTCCATTAGATGATACTATTCAAAATGACAACGGAGTAGTTTACGTTTATAAACTAACCAACGGCGAGTATACGTTAAATCAAACAATTTATAGTCCAGAAAACGATGTAGCAGAAAGATTTGGAGCCAGCTTAGACTTTGACAATGATAACTTAATTATAGCTTCAAAAGGCGGCGACCTTGTTTCTACAACAACATTTGATGCTAACACTACAATTGCTACAACACTTGATAATAATCTTACACAATTTAAGAGTAGAAATGAAGATAGTGGACAAGTACTTATGTTCCAACGATTTAATGATACATTAATTTATAGTGAACGCTTTGTTTATAATAATCCAACAACACGGCTATTTGGCGATAATATTTTGTTTAAAAATAATCATGTATATGTTGCTATGCCTGAGTTAACAGTAAGCTCAACTGATAATAATATGGGGACAATACTTAATTTTAAACGTGATAGAACTAAATTATCTTGGACTACATTACGCAAACCAATTGATCAAGTTGATATAAAACAATATAAAGGCGTTTTTATCTATGATATATCAACACAGAAATTAACTAAACAAATAGATTATATTGACTCTATCCAAGGAAAGATTGCAGGTACTGCCGAAGAAGAGCTTTCTTTTAAAACACCGTATGATCCAGCAGTTTATACTTCAGGAGTAAGTCCAGTTGTAGTTGACGAAGGTAATTATTGGGGAAGTGAGCGTGTTGGAAAACTGTGGTGGGATCTAAGTACAGTAAAATTTTATAATCCATACCAAGGTGACATAATTTATCAAACAGCTCATTGGAATAAATTGTTTGTAGGAGCGTCAATTGATATTTATGAATGGGTTGAAACAACTCTTAAACCTTCGCAATGGTTAGAAGACGCAGATACAGAAGAAGGCTTAACAAAGGGTATTAGTGGAACACCTAAGTATGATGATAATACTTTAGTAACAGCAAGAGTATTTGATAAAGTTGCTCAAGCATTTACTAACAAGTACTATTACTGGGTTAAGAATAGAAAATTTATTCCAGCAAAAGAGTTTAGAAAAACTAGTGCATATGATGTAGCACAATTAATTGAAGATCCACAAGCACAAGGATATCAATATATTGCACCGTTTTCAAATAATAGATTTGCTTTATATAATTGTTTAAATTTAATATCAGCAGATTCTTCAGCAATTAACTTCCGTTATTGGACTATTGATAATCCAACAAATATTCATAATGAATATCAATTAATAAGTGACGGGTTGGATACAAGTAGACCTAAAGCAGAGTTAGAAAATAAATGGTTTGACAGTTTAATTGGTTGGGATAAGAATTTTAGATTAGTTCCAGACGATAACCTAAGCAAAAAAGAAAAATACGGAATTTTAAATAGTCCTAGGCAAACAATGTTTGTTAATAGACTTGAAGCAGTTAAGCAGTTTATTGAACGGGTTAATACAACACTTGCAAAATATACAATTGTCGATGAGTTCGATCTTAGTAATCTACAAAAACTAGATAAACTACCAACTATTAGTTCTAGACGATTTGATGCAACAGTAGATACCCTTGCAGAAATAGGATTTGTTGGAACAGCTAAAGTAACCCAAGCAGTATTAACACCAACTTGGGAGAACGGTAAGTTAATTAACGTTATAATTACTAATCCAGGGAGAGGGTATAAGGTACCACCAACTTATGAGTTTGCAAATCTTGGTGCTGGTACCGGTGCTAACATTACTTTAACTATTGACACTTTAGGAAAAGTTAATTCAGCAGTTATTAAGTATGCAGGTAACGATTATGCTAGTACTACATCAATTGAAGTTAGAAAGTTTAGTGCATTAGTTAAAGCTGATGAAACAGTTGGTAATAAATGGGCAATTTTCTCATACAATACTACTACTTTATTATGGGATCGTACGTCGAGTCAAAGTTATAATGTAACGAAATATTGGAGTTATGTTGATTGGTATAAAGAGGGATATAGTTGGGCAACTGATGTTACTTACTTAATAGATGAAAGTTATCAATTAGCTTCATTAAATGATAATATCGGTGACATTATTAAAATTAAAACAGTTGGGTCAGGAGGCTGGTTATTATTAAGAAAAAATAGTAATGATGTATCTGTTGATTATACTACAAACTATGCAACAATTGGTAAAGAAAACGGAACAATTAAATTCTCTACAAGTTTATATAACTATCCAACATTTAATATAGGATATGATTCTTTAAGTTACGATACAAGTGATTTTGATAATCAACCAGTTCAAGAATTTAGAATTTTATTAGAAACATTACGTGACCATATCTTTATAGATGATCTTGCAATAGAATATAACAAGTTATTTTTTGCAAGTATACGTTATGTGTTCAATGAGCAATTATATGTTGACTGGGCATTCAAGTCTAGCTTCTTAAAAGCTAAACACAATATTGGTGAGTTATCGCAAAAAATTAACTTTCAGAATGATAATCTGTCTAGTTACCAAGACTTTATTAACGAAGCAAAACCATATAAGACTAAAGTTAGAGAATATTTAAGTTCGTATACAAAAACACAACCTACAAATTCAGCAGTTACTGATTTTGATATACCACCAGCTTATAGTAAACAAGATGGTAAAATTATACCAACTACTTTAAGAGTAACAGATAACGCATTAGTTGGTGTAGATCCCGGAACAGCAACATATCCAAACAAGTATTGGGCAGATAATATCGGATATGAAATTCCAGCAATCTTAATTAAAACCGGAGGCACAGGGTATCTTGAAGTACCGTTAATTACACTTTCAGGCGGCGGTGGAACTGGAGCAAAAGCACAAGCATATATAGGAACAGGCGGAGCGATAACTTGGATTAAAATGACAAATGTTGGTACAGGATATTTGTCAGCACCTACAGTTACTATAGAAGGAACACAATCTGAAGGTAGTACTGCGGCAGTTGTTAATGCTAAATTAGGTAATGGTAAAGTACGAAGCGGTCATATTGTATCAAAATATGATAGAGTCTCAGGAACATTCTTAATTACTACATTAACTCAAAGCGAAACATTTACAGGTAATGCAAGTGAGATTAATTTTAATCTAACATGGCCAATGGATTTAAGACCTAGTCAAATTACTATTACGGTTAGTAATATTGAATCATTAACAAGTGAATATACGTTTGCTAATGTTGTAGATACAACTAAAACATATACACGTTCTAAAGGACGTATAACATTTACTGAACCACCAGCTAATGGTGCCATTATTATAGTGCAATATAGTAAAGCAATTAATATGCTTCAAGCACAAGACCGTATTAATTTATTTTATGCACCAACAACAGGAATGCTAGGAAATGACATAGCACAACTTGTAGATGGAATTGATTATGGTGGTGTTGAAGTTAAAAGTTTCAACTTTAGTGGCGGCTCGGGATGGAGTTCAGAACCGTATTATACATCAACTTGGGACACTTATGACAATACATATGAAGATGAAGTTTTCCAACTAGACGGTAGTACAAATGTGTTTACACTTGCTAATCCGTTAGAAGTTGATATTGTATACAATGTTTATAAAAATGGCATTAGAGTAGACGATCCTAATTATGTAGACGAAAGTAATCCTGGAGCAAACGTAAATGCTAAAATGCAATCAATAACAGGTGATGGCGTTGCAACTACAATAACAATAAATGAAGAACTAATACCAACAGTTGATGGCGACACGATTATTTTTAGAAAATCAACTAGTGATGGTAGTTTTATTCCTGATCCAGATGCTTACGATACATTATTACAAGGTGGTGATTTAGCATATACATCAGCTAAAGGAATTTTATCAGAAGAGATTGTTGTCGACGGCGACGGGTTTGTTACAGAGTTAACGTCAAAAGGTCCAGAAGAATTAGTTCCAGGACAAATTTTAGACACAGTTGATTTTAAAGTTTTTGATAGAACAGCAGATGGATCAAGTATTATTAGTAGTCATAATTATACTGGCGACGGAGTAATTACTGAATTTCCTGTTACTAAATTACCAGCAAGTCAAACAGATTTGTTTGTAAAAGTAGATGGAGTAATTTTAGATATTACACAATATACTGTAAATTATCAAACTAAAAAAGTTATTATTACTACTGCACCGCCAACTGGTGTTCCAGTACATATTTCAACAATGTCAAACAATGGCGAAAAAATTATAGATTTTGATAGATTTATTGGTGACGGTTCAACATCACAATTTGCTACATCGATTATTTACAAAACAGGGTTATCATATACATTAAAAGTAAATGGTGAAACAGTAGCTAGTGATATTGCAGAGACTGATATTACATATGAAACTAAAGGTAGAGTTGTTTTTAAATTAGGAACAGTACCAACTGATGGCGCTGTAATTGAATATGTAATATACGATAGTGCTACACAAACGTTCAGTCAAGTAGCAACAGAAGAGTTTACAGGAAACAATGTTAACAAAATATTTACATTAAGTCAAATTCCGTTTAATAGCGATCCTGCTAGTCACAACATTATAGTTAAACTTGGAAATACGATTTTAAATGCAGGATACAATCAACAATATACAGTAGAAGCACAACGTGAATATCAATTAAGACAATGGCAAATTACAACGGCTTCTATTAGTGCTGAAAATGTTAAAGTATTCTTAAATGATGTTGAACTACTTAATACTACATATCGATGGGATACATTTAATGCATCAGTTGTCTTATTTGAAACTACTGGAAAAATTGGAGATAAGTTAGAGATTTTTGTAATCGATTCCGGTGATTATCAATTAGGATACTTTGATAGTACTACAAGTTTATTTGTTTCAACACCAAATAAAGTTTATCTTGATATAGCTCCGACTAGTGGTCAGGTGTTAACAGTTTATCAATTTAGTAAGCATGACATTAGAAAGATTAAAAGAGAAACGTTTGATGTTGTGGAAAGAAATGTAGTTACTATAGGAACTGACTCTTATACAGAATATCATCAATTAACTAAAGGAATCGTTAGATTACGTGAAGAAGCCTTTGATGCTGAATATGTATGGGTTACATTAAATAAATTATTATTAACTCCTAGTGTTGATTATTATGTTACTGATGATAAGAAGCATATTAGAATTGTAGTTGATATTGATCCCAATGATAAGATCGAAATAATTCACTTTACAAATAACATTATGATTCCAAAGTTTGGTTTTAGAATCTTTAAAGATATGCTTAATAGAACCCATTATAAACGTCTTGGAGATAATAATAAATACACATTAGCAGAAGACTTAAATTGGTCAGATAGTAAGATTTATGTAACAAATCATGAGAATTTACCTTCTCCAAACAAAGAAAAAGGTATTCCAGGCATAGTTTTTATAAATGGTGAGCGTATTGAGTACTATTTGAAAGAAGCTGGAGTAATAAGGCAACTACGTAGAGGCACATTAGGTACAGGTATTGCAGAAGTACATAAAACAGGGTCAGATTTATTTGATCAGTCTTTCATGCAAACAATGCCATACAAGGACGAAACGTTAACCCAGGTGTTTGATGCCGATGGGTCAACAAAAGCTGTTACAGTTGATTTTATTCCAAAGTCTGTTAATGATTTTGAAGTTTTTGTAGCAGGAAAGAGAATGCGTAAGAATGCTGTTAGTTCGTTTGATGTAACTAGTGATTTAGACAGTCCAGAAGGTGATATTACATTACCAGCTGAATTTAGTGTAGACGGTACAACCTCTACAATAACATTATTAGATACACCAGCTATTAATAGCAAGATTATAGTGGTGAGAAGGGTGGGAAGAACTTGGACTGACCCAGGAATTCCATTACATAGGCAGGAAAACAACATAGCACGTTTCTTAAGAAGCCAAGAGGTTACGTTACCTAAATAAATACACTAGTAGGATATAAAAAATATGATAGATAATATTAAAGAACAGAACGGTGTACTTTTACAAGGACACATCAAAATACATAACCCGGAGACGGGCGAAATACTCGTGGATAAACGTAATGCAATTCATTATGAAAATATGAGTATTGCATTAGCAGATAGTTTAGCAAATCAAGGCCAAGGCTTTGTTAGTAGCATGGTATTTGGCAATGGCGGAACATCTGTTGATCCTACAGGTATTATTACATACTTGTCACCGAATTCAACGGGCACAAACGCTAGTTTATACAGTCAAACGTATACTAAAGTAATTGATGATAATTCAATTAATAATACAGATCCTACAAGAAATAAGTTAGAAACACGACATGTTAGTGGTACAAATTATACAGATATTTTAGCAACTTGTTTGCTAGATTATGGTGAACCTAGCGGACAGGATGCAATTGATAATGCAACCGGCGCTGAAAGCCTTTATGTATTTGATGAGCTAGGACTTGTTAGTTATGCAAAATCTGGTACAGGACGATTATTAACACATGTAATTTTCCATCCAGTACAAAAAAGTTTAAATAGATTAATTCAAATTGATTATACCGTTAGGGTACAAAGTCTAACTGGCTTTAATGAGGCGTAGATAAAAAATGGCATATACAGTATCACATACAGACCTAGCTAATAAAGGTACTATTACAGTTGAAGATAATACCATTAACCAGGTTACAAGTTTAGATATTCCAGGTCGTAATACTACAGCGTATGGTACTGCTATTGCGGATAATTTTTTGCATTTATTAGAAAATTTTGCTTTTAATACTCCTCCAAGAAATCCGGTTGAAGGACAACTGTGGTATGATACTACAGTAGGTGTTGATCAATTAAAGATTTACGATGGTACAAATTGGATATCAGCAAGTGGACTAAAGAAAGCAACAAATGAACCAGCCGCTAACCAATCAGTAATAGGTGACCTTTGGGTTGATACAGATAATCAACAACTTTATCTTTATACAGGATCAGGATGGATTTTAGTAGGTCCAACATTTAGTGATGGATTATCAACAGGTGTCAAGCCAGCAGTTATTACAGGAACTGATAATGTTTCCTATACAATTTTACAAGTAGAAGTTAAGGCAAAAACAGTTGCAATTATTGCCACAGATAAATTTACACCTAAGATTGTTATTACAGGATTTACTACTGTTTATCCGGGCTATAATTTAAGCACAGCAGATATTACAGGTGATGGTGCAGGAAAATATTACGGAACAGCAGAAAAAGCCGAAAACTTAATTATTGCAAATACTATAGTACCTGCCTCTAGCTTTTTAAGAAACGATGTAACAAGCACAAGTTTGTTTGCACTTAAAATTAAAAACAATTCTGGTGTTATTGTTGGAGCAGATAGCGCCATGTCAATTGGTGTTGAAGGTCAAGCAGGTATTATCGCTCACCAAACATCAGGATCTAATATTGATATACGAGTTAATGACGCCGGCGAAGTTAAAACGGTTGTTAGAATTGACTCGCAATCTAGAGTAGGTATTAATAATTTATCACCAGACCAAGCATTAGATGTTGTAGGTAATATTCAAACTGATAGTAGTTTATTAGTTGAAGGTACTACAGACTCATCAACTATTGCTACAGGTAGTATTACAACAAAAGGCGGCGTAGGAATTGCTAAAAGGCTATTTGTTGGCGGCGATAGTAATATTGCAGGATTACTTACAACACAAAACATTGTACCAAATCTAACAAATGCACGTAACTTAGGAACAGTTAATGAACAATGGTTAAATGTTTATGCACAAACATTCCATGGTAACGTAACAGGAAATATTACAGGTACAGTTAGCGGCCGTTCAGGATCTTCAGACAAGTTAGCAAGTCCAACAACATTCCAAATGGTAGGAGATGTTTCAGCACCAACATTTACGTTTGACGGACAAGACGAAAGTACTAAAACATTTACAACATCAATTGCAAATACGTTTATTGCTAATAAAACAGATTCTGCTACAAGTCAAGCTGACGATGAAATTTTAATTAACAGAGTAAGTGGAACAACTGGTGTATTTAAAGTTAATAGAAATAACTTATTTTCAGCTATTGCAACTATGCCTATTGGAATGCTTACTCCGTATGGTGGATCAATAGCGCCAGTAGGTTGGTTAATTTGCGATGGACGAGAAGTATTAATAGGCACTAATCAAAATCTATATGATGTAATAGGATATAACTTTAAAGATCAAACACTAGTTACAGGTGGATATTTTTGTTTACCAGACTTAAGAGGTAGAATGCCTTTAGGTGCAGATAATATGGGCGGCACAAGTGCTAATACAGTTACAAGTTCAGCGGCTGATAATATTGGAACACATTCAGGGCAACAACAACAATCTGTAACAATTACAAATTTACCAGAACACGAACATGACTTACGTGGAAATAGTGGTGATCAATATTATGCTCTTAGAGATGTTGCAGGAACACCTAATGATGCAGAAGCTATTACATATGATTCACCAACAGGTACAGGAGCAGGCCAAGCCTTTCCAACTAGCGGTGGCGTATTAACAGGACAAACTATTGGACAAGCAATGGATATTATGAATCCGTATATGACTATTAATTATATCATATATGCAGGCGAGGGCGTATCATGAGTTATAAATTAAATAAAACAGACGGAAGTTTATTAGTTGACTTAGTTGACGGACAGTTAGATACAACTACAACAGATATTTCTTTAATTGGAAAAAACTATTCAGGATTTGGCGAATCATTAAATGAAAATTTAATTAAGATGCTAGAGAACTTTTCTAAATCTTCAGCTCCTAGCAATCCTTTAATAGGACAGCTTTGGTATGATACAGCAACACAACGAATAAAAGTATATGACGGTGTAGGATTTAGAACTAGTGGTGCACCAAGTGTACAACCTCAACAACCAGCAGGAATGGTTGCTGGAGATCTTTGGATTGACAGTGATGATAAGAAACTTTATTTTTATGACGGTTCGCAATTAGAATTAGCAGGACCAATTTATAGTACAGCACAAGGTAAAACTGGACCTGAAGTTATTACATTAATTGATGTATTTAATAATAGTCAAATAGTAATAAAATGGAATATAGCTGGAACAACAGTTGGTGTATGGAGTAATACAGAATTTACACCAGCAGTTGGGTATACTATTGCTGGAATTACAGGCGACATTAAACCAGGATTTACTCCTGTTGCATTAGCTGACTTTAGATTTAGAGGCATTGCTGATCAAGCTAGTGCGTTAAGAGATTCTTTAGGAAATGTTAAATCAGCAGAAAAATTTCTTCCTGCAGATGCAAGTGCAACTACAACTGGTGCATTAACTGTACAAAATTCCGGCGGACTTACAATTGGGTTAGCACAGAATAATATTTTAAAAGTAGTAGGCACCTCATTTGTTAGTGAAAATCAATTATCTAATCATGATTGGAAAGTTAGAGTTAGAAAGCCGTCAGGGTTTATTGATGCTCTTGTAGTTAGTACAACAAATTCACATTTTGGAGTTTTTAAAACAGATCCACAATATGCATTACATGTTGGCGGAGATATGAAAGTTGAAGGAAACCTTTCAATAGGTGGAGATTCTGTTTTTGTAGAAACACAAAATTTACGAGTAGAAGATAAAAATATTGAATTAGCAATACAAAGTGATAGCAGTACAGGTGATAATGCGGCAGTTGATGGCGGCGGGGTCATACTTAAATCATCACAACTAGATAAAGAGTTTATATGGAAAAATACAACTCAAGCATGGACTAGTTCAGAGAATATGGATCTAGCCACAACAAAAGGTTATAAAGTTGATGGTGTAGAGGTATTAAATAAAACAGCAATAGGGTCGACAGTAACACACGCATTAGGAATAACACAAGTAGGAACACTTAGTACATTAAGTGTTGATGATATTACGCTTAATGGAAATACTGTTTCAACTAGTGCTAGTGGACTACAAATTACTAGTACAGGGTCTATTGCTATTACAAATAATCAAAAAATTACAGGATTAGCTAATCCAACGCTTGACCAAGATGCGGCCACAAAGTATTATGTTGATGATCAAATAAATGACGAACCTGTTATTATGAACTTAGATACATCAGATGGAATTACAAATGCCCAAATGGCAACAATTATTGAAGACATTTATCCAGCAGGAAACAAAAAAGTTGGAACATTTGCTTATATTACAACATCTACTATGGCAGGAATATCAGTAACTGGAATTAATATTGGAGCAGTTACAACGAAATCTTTCATATCAGTTGATTCAAATGGTGTGCAAAACGAAAGCGTATTACAAGATATTGCATTTACAAATGCAACTGGGACGTCAACGCCAAGTATTACCAGAGGCTTAAAACGTTTTATTGTTGTTGGAACAACTTGGGTCTTTAATGGTGATCTAAGCTCCAGCGGCGGCTTATGGTAATAAATGATAAATATACTTAACAGGGGTTAAAAACTATGGCATATACAATAGATAGATATAGCGGTGTAACGTTAGTAGTCGTAGAAGACGGTACAGTTGATCAGACTACTGATATTAAATTAGTAGGCAAGAATTATGCTGGATATGGTGAGATTCAGAACGAAAACTTTTTACACTTATTAGAGAACTTTAGTGGAGCGGCTCAACCACCTAAGGCTATATCTGGACAAATTTGGTATGATGCAACCTCAAGTAAATTAAAATTTTATGATGGTTCTAAATTTAGAACTACAGGTGGTGCAGAAGTTTCTACTACAGCACCAGCAGGATTGGCCACAGGCGATCTTTGGTGGGATTCTGCAAATGAACAGCTTTATGCTTATAACGGATCGGGTTATATTTTAATTGGCCCACAAGGTATTGGATCAACTGTTTCACAAATGGTAACAAGATCAGTTCGTGATAATACTAATGTAAACAGAATTGTTATTGCGGCTACAGTTAATGATGAAGTAATTTTTATTATTAGTTCAATAGCATTTACAATAGATTCAACAGATCCAACTAACGTTATTACTGGATTTGATAATATTAAGAAAGGTACTACACTACGTAATACAACTAACGCAACAGGCGGCGTAACTAGTACAACAGATTATTATTGGGGAACTGCAAGTAACTCATTAAAATTAGAAGGATATTCGGCTTCGGACTTTGCACTTGCAGGTTCAGGAGCATTTACATCATTGACAACTTTTGCAGATGTTGGTATTGCCATTGGTGACTCCAATGACATGAAAATTTACATCGAAAATGACAATGAAGGTGTAATACAAAATCAAATTGGTACAAAGATTAAATTTAAAGTTGATGATATAAGCGGTAATGTTAAAGAACCACTTACAATAGATGCCGCAGGAATGTATCCACCGACAACTAACACATTTAGCTTAGGTACTTCGACTTTAAAATTTGCTGATATTCATTCAACAGCATTTACTGGACTGGCATCGAGTGCATCAACACTTGCAGTAGGAGCCAATTTTAGATCCGGTGATATTGCCGCAACTATTAATACAGTAGCAGTTAGAGATGCTAGTGGTAACTTAGTTGCAAATGTGTTTACAGGAACAGCTACAGCGGCACAATATGCTGATTTGGCTGAAAAATATACAACTGATAAAGTATACCCATTTGGTACAGTTGTAGTCGTAGGCGGAACAGCAGAATGTAAAGAATGCGATTCAAAGAATACGGATATGGCATTAGGATTTATTGCACCAGCGCCAGTTGGTGTTATTAGTGAAAGTCCAGCATTTTTAATGAACAAAGATGCTGATGGACAAAATGTTGCACTTAAAGGACGAGTTCCAGTAAGAGTAACAGGTCCTGTTAATAAAGGTGAAATTGTTTATGCTGGTCGAGAAGGTACAGCATGTGCAACTATTGAAAATGGCGCTTTAATTGTAGGCGTTGCCCTCGAATCAAATGCAACTGTTTCTGAAAAACTAGTTGAATGCATATTAAAGGTATAAATTATGGCAGTAGGTGATATAATCACAGCGGCAAGATATAACAATCTGCAAAGCCGAGTTACAACAATATTAGGGACTGGATCTGGCGATGATGGCTGGGGACAATCTTTAAATAGCTCACAAGTAGCCGCATCAGAAATAGTAACAGCAACACACATGGCATTATTGTATGCTGATATCTCAGCTGGTAGAAAACATCAAACAAATGTTACACCAACCGAAATAGCTCTTATTGCCCAAACAGATACAGTTTTAGATAGTAATAGTGTTAATAAAAAAGGTGTTGTTCAGTTTGAAAATTTAACTACTACACTCGAGAATAGTAAATTTCTATGTAACGTTAACCAAGGTAGTGCAGAAGCCGCAATTCAAGGTCAATATACACCAGCATGGAGCGGTCAACTTGATCATATTGTTGATGTAACATTTGCAACTGCTGACGCGGCTAGACATTTTTTTAATGCTGGAGGCGAAATACGCTTTACGGCAAATATTGCTTATGTAGGTGCTGAATCTAAAACAATTGATTGGATGAATATACTAGCAAATATGCAAGTTGTTTCGTTTAACTATACTGCTACTTCAGCTACAGGTACAGGTACAGGTTCAGCTGTTGGTTATTATGATCTTACTACATCATATCAAGCAATATTTGATAAACAAGGGTCAGGACAGTACACAGAAAACCATTATATCTTAGAAGTAAAAGGTAATACAGCAGTTACTCCAAATGTACTTACATTTAAAATTAACTTCAATGATGATGATCCAACAGAAGCAGGTACTCCAACTGATGAAGAAGTAAAAGGTACTCTTACAAGCCTTTTAACCCAATTTAGACCATCCGGTGTAAATGTCGAAGTAGCAACTCCAACGTATGCTAATAACGGCAGTAGTAATCTTACCTAATTAAACTAACCTAATTTAACTCCCCCAAAGTAATTTTCCTGTAAATATACGTATATTATAGGAGTGGAATGATGGATGAACGATTATCTAAAGCATTAGAGTTTTCTAATTATATGATAACGCTTAATAACCAAAAGCGTGTTTTAAAAGAAAAGTATTACGAAAGTGCTATTCATTATTTTAATGGTGGCCAATTTTCAGTAGCTAAAGAGTTAATTACTTTTGTTAATATGTTATGTACTAAAGGTAATGATTCTGATATAGTATTACTTGACGATAACGATACCCCAGTTAGGATTGAGGATTTAAATACATTTTTTACTGATATATTAGACATTTACTTTACAGCAACTAACGAATATCAAACAGAGTATGAAAAAATAAGAACTAAAAGGTCTGTTAACGGATTAGTTGAGTATGAGCAATAAACAAGGCGTATTAATATTTGCTAGAAATAATGCTCAAATAGATTATATAAAACAAGCCCACTTTTTAGCAAAGCGTATTAAGGAATATTTACATCTTCCTACGTCTATTGTAACGGATAGTCTTCAATACCTTACAGATACGTATAAAGACTACGAAACAGTCTTTGATAAAATAATAGAAGTGCCGTATTCACAATCACCAAGTATAAAGCGTTATTATGATGGCAGTAATATATACAAACAATTAGAATTTAAGAATGATCTAAGAACTAATGCATATGATTTATCACCATATGAAGAAACATTAATGCTAGATAGTGATTACATTGTAAGCAATCAGTTGTTTACTCATTGCTTTACACAAGAGCATGATTTTTTAATTTATAAAAATGCACATGATTTAAGTGGGTATAGGAATGATCCTCAGTTTCAACATATTAGTGATACTAGTGTTGATTTTTATTGGGCTACTTGTGTGTTTTTTAGAAAAACAAAAACTAATAAAATATATTTCGAACTAGCAAAGCACATACAAGAAAATTGGCAACACTATAATAGTATTTTTCAAATTAACAAAAATACATTTCGTAATGATTGGGTGTTTAGTATTGCTGTTCATATAATGAATGGCTACCAACGAGGCGATTTTTCACATGAGTTACCAGGGAAGTTATATTTTACAAGTGATAAAGACATTTTATGGGAATTAACAGATGATAAGTTTTTGTTTTTAATACAAAAAGACAAATACTTAGGAGAATATACTCCTTTAAAAGTTAGGGGTAGTAGCGTTCACGTAATTAATAAGTTTAGTCTTAATAGGGTGATAGATGATGAGTAAGGGATTTGTAGTTATAGCACAAAATAGCCAAGATGACTATGTCTTACAAGCATGTCTTTTAGCAATGAGCATAAAAGCAACGCAAAAAGAATCTAATATTTGTTTAATTACAAATGATACAGTTCCAGACGAGTATATTAGTCTATTTGATGTAATAAAAGAAATTCCATGGAGCGATAGTGCTAGTGATAAAGAGTGGAAAGTAGACAATCGTTGGAAGTTATATCATGCATCACCATATGACGAAACAATTATACTTGACACCGACATGTTGGTATTACAAGACTTAGAAAATTGGTGGACATTCTTAAAAAATTATGAATTATTTTTTGTTAGTAAGGTTTATACGTACAGAGGTGAATTAATAACGAGTGATTATTACCGTAAAACATTTACAGCAAATTCTTTACCTAATTTGTATGCAGGATTTCATTATTTTAAAAAATGTGAGTTCTCTAAAGACTTTTATTCATGGTTAGAATTAGTAATGAACAACTGGGAATTCTTTTATGGAAAATATGCTAAAGAACTTTATCAAAAGAGTCTTAGTGTAGATTTAAGTGCGGCAATAGTAGCTAAAATACTCGATTGTGATAAACAAATTACAAATAATAAGTGCTTATTTCCAAGTTTTACACACATGAAATCATATGTGCAAGGTTGGCAGAATACTAGTAGTAAATGGCAAAATCGTGTTGGGAGTTATTTGACAGATGATTTAAAATTGAAGATAGGAAACCATTTACAACAAGGAATTTTCCATTATACAGAAAAAGACTTTGTTACAGATGATAAAATTCAAAAATACAAGGAGTGGTTAAAGATATGATAGTTATTGCTGGATACGGATATGTAGGTAGAGCAGTTCATAGTATTTTCCCCAAAGCTAAAATTGTAGATCCTAAGTATAATAACAATTCAATTGGGGGTTGGTGGAATAAACCATCGGGCATTATTATTTGTGTTAACACACCTACTAAAAATGGTATTTGTGATGCAACTAATGTCTTTGATGTTATAAAAAAATGTCCAAGAAACACACCAATCTTAATAAAGAGTACAATAAGTTTACATGCATGGGATCAAATACAAACAATGTTTGATAGAAGATTTATAACCTTTAGTCCTGAGTTTCTTACATCAGCTAATCCAATAGAAGCATTTAGAGAACAAGGAGTAATGTATGTAGGTGGCGGAAATACAAAATTCTGGATTAGAAAGTTTTCAGAGTTCTTTACTGTTTCTGCAGAGAGTCCTCGAGCATTAATTACTGCAAAGTTATTTAGAAATGCATACTTGGCAACAAAAGTTACCTTTTTTAATCAGTTGTATACGCTATGTGAATCGTCAAAGGTAGATTATAATACAGTTAATAGTTTAGTTTGTGCAGATAAGCGTATTGGACATAGTCATACTTTAGTTCCAGGGGCTGATGGACGTAGAGGGTTTGGCGGAGTATGTCTTCCAAAAGATATAGAAGCATTAGCAAATACCCACCCAGAAAAGTTGTCACTACTGCAAGAGGTTATACGTATTAATGAAACTATGAGAGACATACCAGTTAATGATACAAAGCTAATAGAAAAATGGTAATATTAAAACAAGAAGAACAGACTGAAAACCGATACGCTGTTTTTAATTCTGATACTGGTGAACTATTATCAGTACTTAATTATAAACCAGAAAATTGTAGTTTTATAGAAGTAGACCCACTTGAAGTCACTGGGTTGTTATCAGGTGAGGATCAAATGTCTTATTATTATGTACATTATTCTAAGATAACAAAAAAATATGAATTAAGATTGCGTATAAACAACAATATAGATAGTTATAGTGTTAACGATTTAATATATGAAATACCTAAAGATACCATAGACAACGCAGATTTAAGTATTACACAAAATATAAAAGATACATGCTGGAAAATTCAAATTGGTGGCGATCTTAAAGCAAATATTTTAGCCCAGCATATTAGTTTACATAATAAAGTTAGTTTAAGTGTTACAAGAAAGAACGATCCTAACATTCTTTATAAAACCTTATATGTTGACTTTTCTAGTTTAGAAAATAACAAATATATTATACTACCCTTTACAGATAAATTTGAATTTGAAGGTGAAGAAGTATCAATTTATACAATGAAGAAGTTTGATCAATATTCGTATGGAGTAATTCAATGAAATCAGATAAATTTAAAATTATAGCAGGACCATGCCAGCATGAAAGTTTAGAACATAGTTTAGAAGTTATGGATTTTTGTAAAACTGTAGCTTATGGTACAGGATTTGAGTTTTATTTTAAAACTAGTTTTGATAAGGCTAATAGAACTAGTATCAACAGTAAACGTGGAGTAGGATTGGAACAAACACTTATAGATTTTGCGGAAATGAAATCACAGTACCCTACCCTAAAAATCCTAACAGATGTTCATGAACGCGATCAAATAAAAAAAGTTGCCGGACTAGTTGATGTAATACAGATTCCAGCATTTCTTTGTCGTCAAACAGATTTAATTAGAGAAGCATGTGATTCCGGGTGTATTGTTAATATTAAAAAAGGACAGTTCTTATCACCGTATGAAGTTGATGGCATTATTAGTAAAACTGAAGGTGCTAAAGAAGTCTGGATTACTGAACGTGGTACAAGTTTCGGCTATAATAACTTAGTAGTTGATATGCGAAGTTTACATATAATGAAAGAAGCAGGGTATACAGTTATATTTGATGGTACACATTCAGTACAACAACCAGGCGGTAAAGGTTCATCATCAGGCGGTAATAGAGATCATGTAGCGCCATTATGTAGAGCGGCAGTTGCTGTGGGGGTTAATGGTTTGTTTATGGAAGTTCATGATGATCCCGATAACGCACCATCAGATGGACCGAATATGTTAACATTTGACATGTTTAAAGAAGTAATGCGTGAAACAAAGGCAAGCTATGGACATTAATATTGCAGAACAAGATATTATCTTTTTAAGTTATGACGAACCCAATGCTGAAAAGAACTATGTTGATTTAGTAAAAAAAGTCCCATGGGCAAAACGTGTGCATGGTGTAGAAGGTTCAGATGCCGCACATAAGGCATGTGCAGAGTTATCTGAAACTAAACATTTTGTAACAGTTGACGGCGATACTATTATCGATCCTAAGTTTTTAAATGTTAAAATTGATTTAGATGCGTTAGGAGTAGACGATGATTATCAATTTAGCTGGTGTGGTAAAGTAAACGTCAATGGATTAATGTACGGCAATGGTAGTTTAAAAATGTGGACTAAAGATTTTGTAAACAATATGCGTACACATGAAAATACAGACGGTAATGACGATACTATGATAGAGTTTTGTTACTTTGACAAGTATTATCAGTTAAACGACAATTATAGTGAAAGTATTATTAACTCAACTAATGCCCAAGCCTTTAGAGCAGGATTTAGAGAAGGTGTTAAGATGAGTCTTAACAGAGGCGCCAGGGTTACTAATCTAGCAAAAGATGTATGGTGGCAAAATTATCATAGATTGTTAATATGGATGAATGTTGGTGCAGATGTAGACAACGGAATATGGGCAATTTATGGAGCAAGAGAAGGATGCAAGTTAGCCCTTACTGATTGGGATATTTCACAAACAAGAGACTTTACAATCCTTAATAGAATGTGGGCTGAAAAATATAGTAAAGTAACCAATGATGAAATATATCATAATGTTGGTGAGTTAGGATGGCGTCTAAAAGAGTTAGGATTGCCAATAGGAGAACAACCGCTAACAGCAGAACAAAGTGAATTTTTTAAAACAGTTTATATTAATACAGATAGAGTTATAGGTAGAAAATGAGTGATTGTAGATACTATATAGGAACATTTCGTTTAAAAGACGACGAAAGTTCTGATATTTGGCATGATCAAATTATGCGAGACCAAATGGGTCCTATCTTAGATGATGCATTTAAATATGGTGCAAAAATTACAGAAGAACGAAGTGTACCTAGTGACTTTGATATGCTTCATTGTCATTTATATGCAAAATTTAAAAACGATAAAAAAGCTATGTTGTTTGTATTGAAATATCCCCAAGCTAGACTTACAGATAAAATAAGAAAAGAAGACTATGCAAAAAACCTAAACTGGATAGGCTAATGGAAAAAGAATTAGATAAAATTAAAAGAATATTACCTATAACTGATGCAGAAATTAGTCCAACATTTTGTTTAGCTAAATGGCATCATACTACTATCTATCTAGCAACGGGCGAAACGCACAGTTGTTACCACCCTGCTCCACACAAAATACCTTTAGAAGAACTTAAAGATAATCCAAGTGCTTTACATAATACTATAGAAAAGAAAGACCAACGTGGTAAAATGCTATGTGGTGAAAAACCAGACGGTTGTAGTTACTGTTGGAAAATCGAAGATATGGGCAAGGACTATGTAAGTGATAGACATATTAAAACAGCAAGTATATACACACCAGAACGAGTTGCAGAAATTAAAGCAAAGGGAAAAGACTTTAATGTCAATCCTGAATACATAGAAATTAGTTTTTCAAATGAATGTAATTTTAAATGCGGATATTGCCATCCTAAAGCTAGTAGTAGGTATTGGAAAGAAATTGAAGACCACGGCCCTTATAAAATGTCAAGCACTCATAGACAAGATATTGATTGGTTTAAGGTTTATAAAAAAGAAGAAGAAAATCCGTATGTTGATGCTTGGTGGAAGTGGTGGCCTGAAGTTAGTAAAACATTAAACATCTTACGTATTACCGGCGGCGAACCATTAATGCATAAAAGTCTTTGGGAATTGTTTGAAAAATTAGAAGCAGATCCTAAACCGCATATTCAAATTGAAGTTAATAGTAATATGGGTGTTAAGTCTGCATTAGTTGAGAAATTAACAAAAACAGTATTACGACTTAAAGAAAAAAACTGTATTAAAAGTTTTAAACTATATACAAGTATTGATACATGGGGACCTAGAGCCGAGTATGCACGTACAGGATTAGATATAGAATTATGGGAAAAGAACGTAGATTACTTTTTAAAAAATACTCCTTTCTCTGTCATCTTTATGATTACATTTAATATTTTTAGTGTTACAAGTTTTAGTTTGTTATTAGAAAAAATATTAGAATGGCGTTATAAGTATAACGGAATTGTAGACAATCAAGTAAGGTGGCAAAAAGTACAGTTTGATACTCCACACCTAAAAGAACCCAGCATATATGATATGAATATATTACCAAAAGATAAATTTATACCATACATGGAACAGCACTTACAATTAATGCATGAATACCAAGATGATAGAGACAAAACAAAATTTAGCTCACTTGAAGTAGAAAAGTTTAGACGTGTAGTTGATTATATGCGTACAACACATTACGGATCAACTAAACTTAAACAAGCACGGATGGACTTTTATAACTGGTTCACTGAGTTTGATAAACGTAGAGATTGTAGTTTAACAAAAACTTTTCCAGAACTAGAAGGATTTTATAATGACTGCAAACAAATCTAAAACAGTCTGTATCCTACCTTGGATTCATATGTATGCAAATGCAGATGGCAATGTATTACCTTGTTGTATAGGTGATTATAAAACTCCTTTAGGTAATACACATAATACTCCAATAAAAGAACTTTGGAATAGTTCTGAATATAAAAAATTACGTTTACAAATGCTTAATAACGAACAACCTAGTGTATGTAGACAATGTTGGAAACATGAACAAGTAGGTAATGAAAGTTCACGTATACATATGAATACAAAGTTTGCTAAGTTTATGCCAATTGTTAATGAAACTAATGATGATGGTAGTTTAGACGAGATGAAATTACGTTATATGGATATACGCTGGAGTAATATTTGTAATTTTAAATGTAGAACTTGTAGTGCAACATATAGTTCTAGTTGGGCTCAAGAAGATGGTAAAGATAATATTTTTATTTTTGCAGGAGGTAAAAATAATGACTCATTATACGAACAATTCAAAGAACATTATAAAGATATAGAATTTTTTTATTTTGCTGGCGGAGAACCATTACTTACTGATAAACATTATGATATTTTAGAATACTTAATTGATAATAATAGAACTGATGTTACGTTAAAGTATAATTCTAATCTTAGTAATTTATTTTATAAGAAAGAATGTATTACTAAATTGTGGAATAAATTTAAAACTGTTCAAATTGATGCTAGTTTAGATAGCTGGGGGAATCGTGCTGAATATATTAGAGAAGGAACTATTTGGAATGATATTGAAAACAATTTAAATATTATTAAAACAGAATCACCACATGTTAAACTAAATTTTAGTACAGTAGTAAGTGTTTTTAATGTTTTAACAGTTGTTGATCATTTATCTTATATGGAAAATAAAGGTCTTGACATTTCAAGTATTGTATTATATAATATTGTAGATCCTAAACATTATGCTCTTTGTGTACTGCCAGATAATTTAAAACAAGATGCTTATCAAAAAATTACACAGTATTTAGAAACAGTTACTAGTGACGGTTTAAAGAAACAGTTACAAGGAGTATTAAGGTATATTAATAGTTCAACCTATGATGCTAAAGCTCATAGTAAGTTTAGATCTTATACAGAACATTATGATAAAATAAGGAATAGAGATTTTAATAAAACATTTCCTGAACTTAACGGTGTATTCTAAAATCAATATCATGAGACGGCCGTATAACTAACTCATTTCTTACCATCTGGCGCCATCGATCTTCTGTTTTATAAAGAGTAAATTTTTTATTTGTCCGTGAAACACCGTCCATGTACTTAATCCATTTTTGTTGTATTTCGCTAACTTTTTCATTAGTTGCTTTTGACCACTCATGTTTAAATGTACGTTTTAAATAGTCATAGTGTTCTAGTGGAGTTGGATGTCCATCTTGAAAATTCTTGTTAACTAATCTCCGATCAGATTTAAATTTTTCATCCCAGTTATTATTAAAAAGTACATCGTAAAAACTAGGTAACAGCTGGTTAATAGTTTCAGAGTACATTGCCCGTAGGTGATCTAGTCGTTGTACTTGGATCCCCTCAACAGCATATTTTGGATCAATTGTTACTGTAGTGTCCCATTGATTTATATAATGTACTAGATTATTCATCTGTAAGAAATGCCATTGTGTTTTATGTCTAAGCATTTCATAAGATGATTTAATAAAAGCTAAATCTCGGACCAGTGCTCCGTATTCACTAAAGTATTTTTTAATCCAAGCATCATCATAATCTCCTTGACTATAAATATTACCCGGTGTAACCCACTCGCCCTGATTGCCTGCTTTATTACGAAGTATTTCAGCACCAGCATGAAAATATCTATCTTCTCTACTCACATTAGTCCATTGTACTATTACTAAGTCTTCGTGTGTAAAATTATACGAAGAGTCAGCCTGCATTAATGTATTCATGATATAATGATTACCAGCTCCGGCCTTCCCAAAATTATAAAACTCAGCTTCTGGAAATTCATATCCTAAAATATTTGCCCAGGTGCCCCACGTATAGTCTGTAAAGCTACATCCAAAAGTAAAAATTCTGTTAACTTTTAATGCAATTAAGTTTTTCATTAAACAATTTCCTTTGATTGTTGTACTAACGCAAATGCAAGTTTTTGAAATACTTCTGTAGTATGTTCTTCACGATACATTATTTTATAGTTATGTTTAAGAACATCTTGTTGTTGAAAACACCATAGTAGTTGCTCTTCTTTATTCATATTATTTAAGCGAGATACAGCAGATTCTATTTCCCCTTTAAGCATGGTCCATCTCTTGTATGTATTGCGTTCGTTATCAAAGCTATAATCAAACATTTTATCATATAGTTTGTAGCCGTAATCTTGTAAGTTTTTATTAGCATTAGGTTGCCCCCAAATAAGAAACGGTTGCATATGAAATATAGATCGAAACGTTTTTTCACTCCAGAATCTACTAGTATTATCCCAGTCTTCTACAAGTGTTTCTCCAACTACTTGAAATAATGTAGACCAATGTAAATGAGAACTTAAACTCATAGCATGGTTAGTTTTAAAGTCTTCAGTGTCTGCAATTAATGGTAAGTATCGATTAAATTTTCCTAAAGCTCTAGCAGAAAGTTTTCCTTCTGAGCCTCGTATTGCTTCTGTTTCCCTGCAATAGTGATCTGGATTTTTAATTTTATTATGGCTCATAATACATTTAGTAAATAATTTACTATTAAATATCTCATAGGCGCTTAGTGTTCTATGAGGCCTGTTTACTCTACTAAGACTTAAAAAGTGTTTTTCACCGTAATAAAATCTTTTCCTATTCTTTACAGCTTGAAGATAAACCTTCTCAATACTAGTGTCAAGCTCAGCCTCAGATAAGTTAGGTATCGGTAGTGTTTCTATTTTTAAATTAAAAAGCATGTGTTCAAAGTTATGAAAACTAACAGCATGAATAGATTCTTCTATACTATGACTATAATTATACCGAACTAAGTTATTTTCTTCAACCATATTAGATGTAATAAGAATAACCTTTTTAGGTGATACATTATTTACTTTACAGCTATGGTATAATACATCAAAAAACGGAGTATTTCCGTATATAGTACTAAAGCCTTCAGTACTTGCATCAAACAAGAAAAATGCTTTTGGATCTTTACGTAATTGTTTTAAATTTTTCTTTCTCATAAATTGAAATAGATTAATATCCTTTTCCCATCTAGGATACTTTATCAATACATGAAAAATACACATTTTTGGATCGTCGATATTAAGATCTCTAAATGCCTGTAAAAACTTTTGGGCGGCCAGAGAACTTTCAACTTTTCGTACATATACATTTCTTTTGATGTAGTCAGTTACTGGAATCATATATAAAAATCACCATAAATATCA
>Ga0209090_10000256_pt1 | contig 33169 bp, 32 predicted proteins | sample ArcticOcean_MG_C_9_FD_187432 | JGI IMG/M metagenome (GOLD analysis project Ga0209090, IMG submission 187432) | Marine microbial communities from western Arctic Ocean - ArcticOcean_MG_CB2_152 (SPAdes) (version 2) | ecosystem: Environmental > Aquatic > Marine > Oceanic | place: Arctic Ocean... | reverse complement strand
AAGGAGAATTTTAATGTTGGAATTTCAAAAACAAGATTGCAGTTTAACTCTTCAAGAAGGTTTGGATATTTATTATAATGCCTTTGAAGATCAAGAGTCGATTTTGAGGGGTGATACGAAAACAGATCTTATATTTGGTCATGATTGTACCCATGTTATCTTTGGACTTGGCCTTTCGTTAAAGGAAGAAGCGATTTTGGATACTTATGCTATTTTTGGATGCAAAGATTCACTAAAACTTCTCACAATAGCAGTGGGACAAATATTTAGGTCCAAGGAGCTACTGACTCTATACAAGAAACTTTTTTTTGAACCTGGTATTAAGGAGTTAATTAATATAGTTCGTTCTTCTAAAAAGTCTAAAAATATTGCCAGAATAAATACCAAAAAAATGAAAAAGAAATGGATATATTTTAATCCTGAAAGTTATCTTTCCCATAAAATAAAGGATATAAGAGACGAGTTTGGTATTTCGATATTAAGCCAACATGAATTAAGCCTATAAAATCTAAATTTTTTACTTACTTAAGTAATAAAAATAAGCAGATGTTTTATCTTTTGAAAAAAATAGTCTAATGTTTTTTTATAATTATGAGGTTAATTTATGACAAGTTTTGATAATTTAAACGAAATACTAGAAAAACAAAAAAAAGCCCATTTAAGGGATGGACCCTTATCAGTCGAAACACGAAAAGACTGGATAGATAGGTGTATTGCTTTATTAATAAAATATCAAAATGAGATTGCAGAGGCAATCTCAGAAGACTTTGGTCATCGGAGTACTGAAAGTTCCCTCTTGGCTGATGTAGCTGGATCAATTGGATCTCTAAAGAGCGCTAAAAAAAATATTAAAAAATGGGTTAAACCAGAAAAAAGAAAGGTTACACCATCTATTCTAGGGCTTTTAGGTGCTAAACTAAGGCTAGAGCACCAGCCTTTGGGTACTGTAGGGGTGATTAGTCCATGGAATTTTCCTGTAACCCTAACGTTTGGACCTTTGGGTAGTATTTTTGCCGCAGGAAATAGGGCTATGATTAAGCCTTCTGAATTTACTCCAAAAACATCAGAGTTAATGAAAAAAATGTTTGAAGAGGCATTCTCAGATGAAGAAGTTGCAGTTTTTACTGGTGGCCCTGACCTCGGAGAAGCTTTTTCATTATTGCCTTTTGATCATCTTTTGTTTACCGGCGCTACTTCAATAGCTAAACATGTAATGAGAGCTGCTTCAGAAAATTTAGTTCCAGTAACTTTAGAGCTTGGAGGTAAGTCACCTGTTATTATTTCAAAAAAAGCTAATTTTGATGTATCTGTAAATAGAGTTATGGCTGGTAAAACAATGAACGCTGGCCAAATTTGCCTTGCCCCTGATTATGTTTTTATCCCTAAGGATAAAAAAGAAGATTTTATAGCGCAATCTAAAAAAATTGTGACAGAAATGTTTCCCTCAATAAAAGATAATCCTGATTATACATCCGTGATAAATCAAAGGCATTATGACAGACTTCAGGGCTATGTTGAGGAAGCTAAAGAAAAGGGATTTGAGGTTATAGAAATTAACCCTTCAAATGAAGACTTTAATCAACAGGCTCACCATAAAATTCCTCCAACATTAATTGTTGATCCAGATGATAGTTTAGCCGTTATGCAAGAGGAGGTATTTGGACCAATTCTTTCTGTTAAAACTTATGAAAATATTGAAGATACAATTGATTATATTAACTCAAAGGATAGACCTTTGGGTCTTTATTATTTTGGTGATGATAAAAAAGAAATGCAAGGTGTATTAGAAAATACTACTTCAGGCGGCGTTACAATAAATGATGTTGTATTTCATGTCGGTCAAGATAATGCACCTTTTGGAGGAGTTGGGCCATCTGGAACAGGCTCTTATCATGGCATTGAGGGTTTTAAGAATTTTTCTCATACTAAAACTATTTATACTCAATCTAGGTTTGATGCTTTATTTAATCTTTTTAGACCACCTTATGGATCAAAAGCGCAAAGCGCTATAAAAAGTCAAATCAAAGCTTAGTACCTTAATATGCCTTCAATTACCCGTAATGGAGTTAATATTCATTTTGAGACATACGGAAAGGGTCCCGCAATCCTTTTATCGCATGGATTTTCTGATAGCTTAGAGGTTTGGAAGCATCAGATCGACTCTCTTTCTTCGGATTACACTTTAGTTGTATGGGATCTAAGAGGACACGGAAAGAGCGATAGTCCTCAGAACATTGACCAGTATAGTGAAAAAGAAACTGTATTAGATATGTTGGGTATCATTGATTCTTTAAATATAAAAAAAACTATGATAGGCGGCTTTTCATTAGGCGGGTATATGTCTTTGGCTTTTTACCAAAGATTTCCCGAGAAGGTTTCTTCGCTCTTGGTTGTTGATACCGGTCCAGGCTTTAAAAATAATGAGGCTAGAGATGACTGGAATAAGTATGCCATAAAAAGTGCTGAAAAATTTGAAAAAAGAAAACTTAAGGGTATCTCTTTCGCCGCAAGGGGAATGTTAACGCAGCAGGATGATAGAATCATTAATTCTCTGCCTGATATTTCTGTTCCCACATTAATTATTGTTGGTGAAGAGGATAAGCCATTTTTATCTGCTGCTGAATATATGAATAAAAAGATTGTAAATTCAAAAAAAATTATTATTCCTAAAGCTGGTCATGCACCAAATATTGATCAGCCAGAGCTCTTTAATATTGCTGTTTTAGACTTCCTTAAAAAATAAAAATTTTATCCTATTTTGTGAATGATAGGAAGCAATGAATTTGATTTTAATTTTTATATTTTTTTACTGATTATTTCTTTAGAATTTAATTGCATTCCTTGTCTTAAAGGATATATTGCAGACAAATATGTAGGGGGATAAAGGAGCAAGTTGGATGCCATCTATACTACAAGATTACTTACCTATTGTAATTTTTATGAGCTTGTGCATGTTCATTACTTTATTGCTTATTCTTCCCCCCCTTTTAATTGCCCCTAAAAACCCAGACCCTGAAAAATTATCACCCTACGAATGTGGTTTTGAGCCTTTTGATGACGCTAGGTCAAAATTTGATATCAGGTTTTATTTAGTGGCTATTCTTTTTATTATTTTTGATTTAGAGGTGGCCTTTTTGTTTCCATGGGCGCTAGTTTTTGGCGATATAGGTCTTTTTGGATTTTTTTCTATGATGTTATTTTTGGGAATATTAACTATTGGTTTTATTTATGAGTGGAAAAAAGGAGCTCTTGAGTGGGACTGACATTAGAGCATAATAAAGCTGATTTTTCTTCAGAAATGACTAACAAAGGTTTTTTTGTTACATCATCTGAATCCTTAATTAATTGGGCTAGAACAGGGTCGCTTCATTGGATGACTTTTGGATTAGCGTGTTGTGCTATTGAGATGTTTCAAGCCAATGGCCCGCGTTATGACCTAGAAAGGTTTGGAACGGCGCCTAGAGGGTCCCCACGACAATCTGATGTGATGATAGTTGCAGGAACCTTAACAAATAAAATGGCAGGACCTTTGCGAAAAGTTTACGATCAAATGCCAGAGCCGCGTTACGTAATCTCTATGGGATCTTGTGCTAACGGCGGCGGATACTACCACTACTCATATTCTGTTGTAAGAGGTTGTGATAGAATTGTTCCTGTCGACATTTATGTTCCTGGGTGCCCGCCAACTGCGGAAGCTTTGATGTATGGAATTCTTCAGCTGCAAAAAAAAATAAGACGTACAGGGACTGTTGAGAGATAGGTATTAAAATGTACGAAAGAAAAAATTACCTTGAATTGCTTGATGACATTCAGTCTCACCCAGCGTTAAATTCCTTAATCATCAAACACGAAGTATCAGCGGGAGATTTGTCTTTACATGTAGCCAATGGGGATATCTACAATGTACTAAAAATTTTAAGAGATGATGCTAGTTTTTTGTTCTCTCAGTTATCTGATTTATGCGGTGTCGATTGGCCTGAAAATGAAATTAGGTTTGAAGTTGTTTACAACCTTTTGTCTATGTCCAATAATTCTAGAATTAGAATAAAATCCTTAACTGATGATAAGAATAATATTCAAAGTATATGCAAGCTGTTTCCCTGTGCGGAGTGGTATGAGCGTGAGGCATACGATCTATTTGGTATTAATTTTAATGGAAATAAGGATTTGAGACGAATTCTTACAGATTATGGTTTTGAAGGTCACCCACTTAGGAAAGATTTCCCTCTTACTGGTTATGTAGAGGTTAGGTATGATGATGATAAAAAACGTGTAATTTATGAGCCAGTCGAGCTTAAACAAGAATATAGAAACTTTGACTTTGAAAGCCCTTGGGAAGGCGTTAAGTATCCTGATGATGTCTTGAGTGATGAGGCTTTAGATGACAAATAAGAATACTGATAAATTTAGAGTCAATTTTGGACCTCAACATCCAGCGGCTCACGGCGTCCTTAGGCTGATACTTGATTTAGATGGCGAAGTTGTCGAGCGTGTCGAGCCTCATATTGGTCTTTTACACAGAGGGACTGAAAAATTAATTGAAAATAAAACATATCTACAGGCCTTACCTTATTTTGATCGTTTGGACTATGTCGCACCGATGAACCAAGAGCACGCATTCACCCTTGCCATTGAAGGCCTTTTAAACATCGAAGTCCCTAAAAGAGCTCAGTACATTAGAGTTCTTTACTCGGAAATAGGTAGGATTTTAAGTCATATGATTAATGTTCCTGCTCAAGCTCTTGACGTGGGTGCTTTAACTCCGACATTGTGGGGGTGGGAAGAAAGAGAAAAGCTAATGGTTTTTTACGAAAGAGCGTGTGGGTCAAGGTTGCATGCTGCTTATTTTAGAACAGGTGGAGTGCACCAAGATCTTGAGGAGAGCCTAATTGAAGATATTTATAATTTCTGTGACCCTTTTTTGAAAGTTTTAGACGATCTTGAAGGTCTTTTAACCAATAATAGAATATTCAAACAACGGAATGTTGATATAGGAATTGTTAGCAAGCAAGATGTTCTGGATTGGGGATTAACAGGCGTAATGGCTCGTGGATCAGGCTACCATTGGGATTTAAGAAAAACTCAACCATATGAGGTTTATGAGGAGCTTGATTTTCAAATACCAGTTGGAAAAAATGGAGATAATTACGATCGTTATTTAATTAGAGTTGAAGAATGTCGGCAGTCTGTATCAATTATAAAGCAAGTAATTAGCAAAATGAATCCTGGGCCAATTATCTGTGATGATAAAAAAGTAGCGCCACCAAAAAGATCAGAAATGAAGGCCTCAATGGAAGCACTTATTCACCATTTCAAGCTTTATACAGAGGGTTACAATGTTGGACCGGGTGATATTTATAGAGCTGTGGAAGCTCCCAAAGGGGAATTCGGAGTTTATTTAATATCAGATGGGTCTAATAAACCTTACAGATGTAAGATTAGAGCTCCTGGCTTTGCTCACTTGCAAGCCATTGATTATCTTGGAAAGGGTTATTTACTGCCTGATTTATCGGCAATCCTAGGTTCTCTAGACTTAGTGTTTGGTGAGGTCGATCGATGACTATAAAAAGGCTTGATATAAATCAACCAAACTCATTCTCGTTTAGTAATGGAGATTTGAAGGTGATTAATAAAATAATTCAAAATTACCCCGAAGGAAGAAAGCAGTCTGCTGTCGTTCCAAGCCTCTATATTGCCCAAAAAAGAGCTGGTGGTTGGCTGCCTGAGAAAGCAATTTTAAAGGTATCTGAAATTCTAGAAATGCCAAAAATAAGAGTGTTGGAAATTGCTAGTTTTTATTCAATGTTTAATTTAAAGCCTACCGGCGATTATTTTATTCAGGTTTGCGGAACCACACCTTGTTGGTTAAGGGGTTCTGACCATATTAAAAAAGCTTGCAGTGAGTTAATTGGAGATGAGGGTGAGGTTTCAGGAAATAGAATTAGTTGGTTAGAGGTTGAGTGTCTTGGCGCATGCGTTAACGCTCCTGCTGTTCAAATTAATGAGGATTATTATGAAGATCTAAATTATGAAAATATGATTAATCTAATAAATAATATAAAAGACAAAAAGACTATAAAGATTGGCTCTCAGATAGGTAGGCGCTCTTCAGAACCAAAAAAAGTGGAAAAAGATAATGCTTAAAGATAAAGATAGAATTTTTACTAATTTATATGGATTTGAACCTTGCTCCTTAAAGAGCGCTAAGGCGAGAGGCGACTGGTCTAATACTAAAGATATTATTTTAAAGGGAAGGGATGGTATTATTAGTGAGTTGACAGAATCAGGCTTAAGGGGAAGAGGTGGAGCAGGGTTTCCAACCGCAACCAAATGGTCTTTTATGCCTAAGGAGCCAACTGGAAAAACTCATTACCTGGTTGTTAACGCTGATGAATCTGAGCCAGGAACATGTAAGGATAGGGATATTATTCGACATGAGCCACATAAGCTACTGGAGGGTAGCATAATTGCATGCGCTGCTATGGGAGCTCAAGTTTGTTATATTTATATTAGGGGTGAATTTTATAACGAACGATTGATTTTGGAATCGGCCTTAAGTGAGGCTTATGACGATGGTCTGATTGGAAAAAATGCTTGTGATTCCGGGTTAGATATTGAAATATTTATTCACCATGGAGCTGGTGCATATATCTGTGGTGAAGAAACAGCCCTTTTAGAAAGCTTAGAAGGAAAGAAAGGCATGCCAAGACTAAAGCCTCCATTTCCTGCTACATCAGGATTATATGGTTGTCCTACGACTGTTAATAATGTTGAAAGTATAGCGGTTGTTCCGACCATCTTAAGGCGAGGACCTGGTTGGTTCTCATCTCTTGGTCGTAAAAGAAATGAAGGAACTAAAGTATTTTGTATTTCTGGCCATGTTAATAATCCATGTAATGTTGAAGAAGAAATGGGAGTTTCTCTTAAGGATTTAATTGAGAAACATGCAGGCGGTGTAAGAGGAGGCTGGGATAATCTTCTTGCTATCATTCCAGGTGGATCATCTGTACCTATGCTCCCCAAAGAAATCTGCGATAATGTTTTAATGGATTTCGACTCTCTTAAATCAGTTAATTCTGGTCTAGGAACAGCAGCTGTTATCGTAATGGATAAGTCTACTGACTTAATTAAGGCTATTTCAAGAATTTCATACTTTTATAAGCATGAAAGCTGCGGACAATGTACGCCATGCAGAGAAGGAACATCCTGGCTTTGGGAGATGATGGAAAAAATGGCAAATGGCCAAGCTCGAGTTGACGAGATAGATACTCTTCTTGATTTAACAAAAAGAATTGAAGGTCATTGTATTTGCGCTCTTGGCGATGCCGCAGCATGGCCCGTGCAAGGACTTATTAGGCACTTTAGAGGTTATATGGAAGATAGATTGATCAAAACAAGAAAAAAAATTATGGTAGAAAATTAATGACTAAAGTTATTATAGACGGTAAGACTTTTGAAGTCGAAGAAGGTCTGTCGATTATTCAAGCATGTGAAGATTCTGGGGTTGAAATTCCTAGATTCTGCTATCACGAGAGACTGTCTGTGGCCGGAAATTGTAGGATGTGTTTGGTTGATATTGAGGATTCCAGAGGGATGAGTCCAAAACCTGTTGCCTCATGCGCCGTACCCATAAGTGAAGGGTTAATAATTCATACAAAAACTGACAGAGTAAAAAGTGCCCGAGAAGGTATAATGGAATTTCTTCTTATAAATCATCCCTTAGATTGCCCTATTTGCGATCAAGGTGGTGAATGCGACCTGCAAGACCAATCAGTTGCTTATGGTTACGGCGCAAGTAGGTACGAGCAAGATAAAAGATCTGTGGAAAACAAGGACATGGGACCTTTTATAAAAACTGAAATGACTAGGTGCATTCACTGTACTAGATGTGTTCGGTTTTCTTCTGAGGTTACCGGTGCCGATGAAATTGGAGCTATTGGAAGAGGAAGGGATATGGAGATAACAACTTATCTTGATAATGCAGTACAATCAGAATTGTCAGGTAATGTTATTGATCTGTGCCCTGTTGGAGCCCTTACCTCAAAGCCGTATGCCTTTAGCGCAAGGCCATGGGAATTAAAACATACTGAATCAATCGATGTAATGGATGCTGTTGGATCTAATATTAGAATAGATACAAAAGGTAATAAAGTTATGAGAGTTTTACCTCGCGTTAATGAAGAGGTAAATGAGGAGTGGATTTCAGATAAAACTAGATTTTTTTCAGATGGACTTGGGTTACAACGTATTGACAGACCTTATTTAAAAGAAAATGGAAAGCTGAAAGAGGTTAGTTGGGAAAAAGCCATAAACGTACTGTCAAATAAACTATTAAGCTCTAAGCCAGAGGAGGTTGCTTCTATTTCAGGTGATCTGCCTTCAATTGAGTCTGTCTATTCACTTAAAAAGCTAATGAATTTTATTGGTTCGCCAAACATAGAGTGTAGAGAGGATGGCTCTAAAATATCTGGAAACAGAGAAAGGTGGCTCTTTAATTCTAAGTTTTCAGGAATTGAAGAATCTGATGGATGTTTGTTAATTGGAACGAATCCTCGTTATGAGGCTGCGTTGATTAATTCTAGAATATTACGCAAATCAAAAGAAAGCAATTACTCAATAGGTCTTCTCGGCAAAGAAAACCAACTTAATTATGGGTATAATTTTTTAGGTGAAGATCCTAGGACAATTAATGATCTTATATCAGGGTCACATGCATTTTGTTCAAAATTAAAGACGATGAATAAACCAATAATGATAATTGGACAAGGAGCTTTGACTGGTAATTCTGGAGAAGATTTCTTAAATCTATGTATTAAATTAGCAAATAAATATAATTTTTTACGCCATGATTGGAATGGTTTTAATGTTTTGCACAATGTCGCGTCTCGGCCTGGAGCAATGGAGGTTGGATTTTTACCAGAATCAGGTGGTAGAAATTTAGATCAAATATTAGAGGGGTGCAATGACGGAAAGATATCAACCTTGTTTCTCTTGGGGGCAGATGAGGTTGTTTTAGGTGATACATCAGATTGCTTTGTTGTTTATCTAGGACATCATGGGGATAATGGAGCTCATCAAGCAGACCTAATATTGCCTTCACCAGCCTTCAATGAACAAAATGGTTTATATCTAAATACAGAGGGACGTGTTCAGGAATCTGTCCGGGCAACATTTCCGGTTGGGGACGCAAAAGAGGATTGGGAAATTGTCTCAATGATTTCTAAAAAAATGAATCTTGATTTTCAAATCAATAGTTTTGATGAATTGAGGGATGAAATATTTAAATCATTTCCTGATCTTAAAAAGTTTGATCAATGTATTTTAGGTAGCTTGCCGAAGGAAATGAAAAATCAGAATATAAAAAAACATAAATTTTGTAATGCTGTTGAAAATTTTTGGTTAACTAACTCAATAACAAGGTCTTCTAAAATTCTATGTGATCGAAATCAATTTTTATCGCATGAGGCTTTAGAAAATTAATATGACCTTATTTTTTATAAATTATGCCCTTCCGCTAATATTTATTTTTTTTCAATCAGCCTTGGTTTTGGTTGCTGTTCTTCTGATGGCTTATTTTGGTATTTATGCTGATAGAAAAATATGGGCAGCGGTTCAATTAAGGAAAGGCCCTAATGTTGTTGGTCCTTTCGGTCTCCTCCAGTCTGCAGCGGACCTTTTAAAGCTTCTTTTTAAAGAAATTATTATACCTGAGAAAGCCAATAAGATGATTTTTGTTCTTGGTCCTATTGTCACATGTTTTGTTGCATTATCATCTTGGGCGGTCATTCCTTTTTCTGAAGGTTGGGTTGTTGCTGATATTAACGTTGGTATCTTATACATCTTTGCTGTTTCCTCTTTAGGTGTATATGGAATAATAATGGGTGGATGGGCGTCTAACTCTAAATACCCATTTATGGGTGCAATGAGGTCTGCAGCTCAAATGGTTTCATATGAAGTATCAATAGGGTTTGTTATTATAACAGTTCTTTTATGTGTTGGGTCTCTGAATTTATCAGAAATTGTTTATGCACAAGAAGGTTTGTGGTTTATTTTTCCTCTATTTCCAATGTTCATTATATTTTTTATTTCAGCTCTAGCGGAAACAAATAGACCACCGTTCGATCTCCCTGAGGCGGAAGCAGAGCTGGTTGCTGGCTATCAAACAGAATACTCATCAGCATTATTTATGCTATATTTTTTAGGTGAATTGGCTGCAACATTTTTAATGTGCGCCATGACGACTATTTTGTTTCTTGGTGGGTGGTTACCCCCTCTTGATATTCTTCCTTTTACAATAGTTCCTGGGGTTGTCTGGTTCTTTCTAAAAATGGCTTTTATCTTTTTTCTTTTTTCTATGGTTAAAGCTTTGGTTCCTAGATACAGATATGATCAATTAATGCGATTAGGTTGGAAGGTTTTTCTTCCTATCTCTCTTTTTTATGTAATCTTAACATCAAGTTTTTTATTATTTTTTGACATTGCTCCATAGGTATCAAGATGAACTGGATAATTAATTTTTTCAAAGCTTATTTACAATGGGATTTCCTAACAGCATTTTTTGTTGGTATGAAGTACTTTCTTTTTAAAAAAAGGGTTACGATAAATTACCCTCATGAAAAAGGTAAGCTTTCTTCGCGTTTTAGAGGTGAACACGCTCTGAGAAGATATCCAAATGGTGAAGAACGTTGTATAGCATGCAAATTATGCGAAGCAGTTTGCCCTGCCCAAGCTATAACAATTGATGCAGGTCCTAGAGATAAGGATGGTGTTAGAAAGGCAATAAGATACGACATTGACATGGTAAAATGTATTTATTGTGGTCTATGTCAGGAATCATGTCCTGTAGATGCGATTGTTGAAGGTCCAAATTTTGAGTTTTCAACCGAAACTCGAGAGGAGTTGCTTTATAGTAAAGAAAAGCTGCTAGATAATGGCGATAGGTGGGAAGTTTCGCTTGTTAAAAATATAGAAAGGGATGCGCCTTTTAGGTAGGCGTTATTTTAATATGTTTCCAGTGTTACTTTTTTATATTTTTTCCTTAGCAATTATTGCATCAGCCTTGATGGTTATCTTTTCAAAGCAACCTATTAATTCAGTTCTTTTTCTTATTTTTTCTTTCATAAACGCAGCTGGAATATTTCTTTTAGCGGGCGCTGAGTTTTTAGCTTTAATAATGGTCATTGTTTATGTTGGAGCGGTAGCGGTTCTTTTTCTTTTCGTGATTATGATGCTTGATTTTAATCCAGATACCATAAAAAAAGAAGTTGGGAAACACCTTTATGTTGGCTTATTCATAGGTTTTATTCTGTTTTTAGAAATAATCTTAATGATGTATTCACCAGAACTTTTTTCTTATGAATATCAGATTGTAGGGAATACAGTTAAAACAAACTTAACTAATACGGAAATTTTAGGAAATTTAATTTATACTGAATATTTTCTCCAGTTTCAGATTTCTGGATTTATTTTATTGGTAGCTATGATTGGAGCTATTGTATTGACGCTTCGTCATAGGGACTATGTTCGTAGGCAAATTGTAAGTGATCAGGTTGCTAGGGATCCAAAATTAAGCATCGAACTTGTTGATATAAAATTAAAGATAAGGAAATAGAAGAATGGTAATTGAACTTGGACATTATCTCGTATTGGCGTCTATGCTTTTTACAATTGGAGTAATAGGCGTATTCCTTAATCGCGAGAATGTGATTATAATCCTTATGTCACTCGAGTTAATATTGCTAAGTATTAGTATTAATTTAGTAGCATTTTCATCATTTTTAAATGATTCATCGGGTCAGATTTTTTCATTATTCATTCTTACGGTTGCGGCCGGTGAAGCGGCTATCGGACTAGCTATACTTGTTGTATATTTTCGTAATGTTGGAAATATTGAAGTTGATCAAATTAACAAAATGAGCGGATAATGGCATTGTTTCTTCTAGTATTTCTGCCTTTGTTCAGCTCGATAATTGTTGGATTTTTTGGCAAAAGAGTAAATATTTCCCTTGTTCATATTTTCTCCTGCTCGCTTATTGTGATTCCTTTTTTTATTGCTTCTTATTTTTTAAATCGCTCTCTTGGGGGTGATTTTAATATTGTGCTTCCACTCGCGACATGGTTGTCATCAGGTGATTTGCTGGTTCAATGGTCGCTAAAGCTTGATATGCTGTCCTCGGTAATGCTAGTTGTTGTGACCTTGGTATCATCGTTGGTGCATATATACTCTATTGGGTACATGAGACATGACCCTCATCAAAATAGGTTTTTTGCGTATCTTTCGTTTTTTACATTTTCAATGCTTATTCTTGTTACATCAAATAATTTTCTTCAACTTTTTTTTGGATGGGAAGGTGTTGGCCTTGCATCGTACCTACTAATTGGTTTTTGGTTTAAAAAAAAATCTGCAAATTCTGCAGCTATCAAAGCTTTTATTGTTAACCGTGTTGGTGACTTTGGTTTTTTAATAGGGATTGCTATACTTTTTGTATCAACAAAATCATTAGATTTTGATGTTGTTTTTTCTATGACAAAAGAGCTTTCCTCGAGTTCAATTTCTTTGTTTTATTGGAATTTCAATACTCTCGATGTAGCGTGTTTTTTCTTATTTATGGGAGCAATGGGTAAATCTGCACAATTATTTTTACATACATGGCTCCCTGATGCCATGGAAGGACCAACACCTGTTTCTGCGCTTATTCATGCAGCAACTATGGTTACGGCAGGTGTGTTTTTAATAGCCAGGTGCTCGCCTTTGTTTGAAGAATCTGAGAATATCCTATCTCTAATTACCATTGTGGGTGCATCAACCGCTTTTTTTGCTGCAACCGTAGGTTTAGTCCAGAATGATATTAAGAGGATAGTTGCATATTCTACCTGCTCTCAATTAGGTTATATGTTTGTTGCCTTAGGAAGCGGTGCTTATCAAATAGCGATTTTTCATTTATTTACTCATGCTTTTTTTAAAGCCCTTCTTTTTCTCGGCTCAGGATCAGTGATTCATGCAGTTTCTGACGAGCAGGATATAAGAAAAATGGGAGATTTGTATAGGTTAATCCCTTTCACATGGATTACAATGCTTATAGGAACTCTAGCTTTGACTGGGTTTCCCTTCATGTCGGGCTATTTCTCAAAAGATGGTATAATAGAATCTGCATTTGTTTCGCATACCAGCGGGCATCTTTATGCCTTTTATCTACTTATCTTTTCAGCTCTTCTTACTAGTTTTTATTCTTGGAGGTTAATTTTTTTAACATTTCATGGAAAAAGCAAAGTGTCCAAGGACGTACTTTCAAAAGTACATGAAAGCCCAAAAGTTATGATGATACCTCTGATGATTCTATCCTTCTGTTCAATCTTTTCTGGATATATTTTTGTAGATTATTTTATGTCTCATGACTTTGAGTTTTTATGGAAAAGTGCAATTTACTTATCTAGTGACAATCATATTATCGAGGAAATACACAATGTTCCTTTGTGGGTAAAATATTCTCCTCTAGTTATGATGATTCTTGGTTTTGTTGTTTCTTTTCTTTTTTATATAGTCTTCCCCTTTGCTCCCGGGAAAGTATCGAAAACATTTAATCCTCTGTATAAGTTTTTATTAAATAAATGGTATTTTGATGAAGCTTATGAATTTATCTTTGTAAGAAATATTAAAAAGTTTGGTAAATTTCTATCACTTACTGGCGATAAGAAAGTTATTGATGGGCTCGGTCCAGACGGAATTTCATTTCGTGTTTTAGCTATTGCTAAACAGGTTGGTCGTTTACAGACTGGTTATGTATACCATTATGCTTTTGCAATGTTGTTTGGATTAACTATTTTTCTTTCTTATTTTTTTATTAAAGGGTGATCTAATGCTTGATTGGAATCTTTTATCAATTATTACTTTTTTCCCCTTACTAGGAGCTTTGTTTATTTTAATAATTCCTCAGAACGACAAGGAGGTCTCAAAAAGAAACTCTAGGTCTGTTGCCCTTTGGACATCACTTATAACTTTTGTTATTTCGTTAATTCTTTTATTCAATTTTGATTCAAGCTCTTCCTCTTATCAGTTTCTTGAAAGAGTTGTGATAGCTGATGGCTTGATGACTTACCAGATGGGCGTTGATGGAATTTCGATTCTGTTTATTGTTCTGACTACATTTTTAATGCCTTTTTGCATCCTAGCTAGCTGGGAATCAGTAAAGGATAGAGTCGAAAGCTTTATGATTGCCTTCCTAGTCCTAGAAACTTTAATCATAGGTACATTTTGTGCATTGGATATAGTTCTTTTCTACTTATTCTTTGAGAGCGTCTTGATACCGATGTTTATTATAATTGGTGTTTGGGGAGGAGAGCGAAAAGTATATTCGGCGTTTAAGTTTTTCTTATACACTCTTTTGGGATCTGTTTTAATGCTCACGGCAATGATATTTATTTATACTAGTACGGGCAGTACGGATTTAATTGTAATTTCAGAAACCTTAGATTTAAGTAATTCATCGCAATATTTTTTGTGGCTAGCATTCTTTTGCTCGTTTGCTGTTAAGTTACCAATGTGGCCTGTTCATACATGGCTTCCGGACGCGCATGTTGAGGCTCCTACGTCTGGATCAGTAATTTTAGCAGCTATTCTTTTAAAAATGGGAGGGTATGGATTTTTAAGGTTTTCTCTTCCCCTTTTTCCTGAAGCTAGTCATTATTTCGCTCCTTTTGTTTTTGCCTTAAGTGTTATTGCTATTATCTATACATCTCTTGTTGCTTATGTTCAGGAAGATATAAAAAAATTAATAGCATATTCCTCAGTTGCACATATGGGGTTTGTAACATTAGGAATTTTTACATTCACAGCGCAAGGGATTGAGGGTGCCATCTATCAAATGCTTTCACATGGCCTTATTTCTGCTGCGCTGTTTATCTGTGTCGGTGTGATTTACGATAGATTGCATACAAGAAAAATAGCTGACTATGGAGGCCTAGTTTCAATTATGCCAAATTTTGCTATATTTTTTATGATTTTTACAATGGCAAATGTTGCCCTTCCTGGAACAAGTGGTTTTATAGGTGAATTTTTAACAGTTATTGCCGCCTTTAGTGTTTCAAAACCTGTGGCAATTTTTGCAGCTATTGGAGTTATTTTATCAGCGATGTACGGTCTTTCTTTATACAAGAATGTAGTTTTTGGAAAAATAACTAATGAAACAATAGAATTACTTGGTGATTTAACAATACGTGAAAAATTAATTCTATTTCCACTTGCGGCCTTGATAATATTTTTTGGTTTGTTTCCTGCTCCAATTCTTGGAGTTATTAGCGTATCATCTAATAGTCTTGTGAGTTTTTTGGATATTCCTTCGATTAGCCTTACGGAGGCTAAGTAATGGGCTCTCTTCTCAATGATTCATTAGTAATTGCTCCAGAGCTATTTTTGATTGTATCGGCAATAATTCTTCTTATGCTCGGTTCATTTAAGGTTAAAAATTCAGCTAAAATTGTACTATACCTTTCAACTATAACACTTTTTTTTGTTTCTTTTTTAGAGCTTATAATGCCCTGGGATATAAGTATAATATTCAATGAATCGCTGATTGAGAATAGCTTTTCTAGGTTTACAAAAAGTATAATTTTTATGTCTTCGGCATTTGTAATAATTTTATCTTCTAGGTGGCTTATCAGATATGATGAAAAGGCCTTTGAATACCCCATCCTGATATTATTTTCTTCCTTGGGTATGGCGCTTATGGTTTCCGCAAATGATTTAATAACTCTTTACCTGGCTATAGAACTTCAAAGCTTGCCCCTTTATGTTTTAGCGTCCTTTAGGAGGGATAATATTAATTCAGGTGAGGCAGGTATTAAGTATTTTGTTCTAGGCGCCCTGTCTTCTTCATTATTCTTGTTTGGTGCATCTCTGGTATATGGCTTTACAGGATCAGTTGAATTTTTTGAAATATCCAAGGTTACTTCTTATTCAGAAGTTAGTGCAGGCTTGGTTGTTGGAATTGTTTTCATTCTTTCTGGTCTTATTTTTAAAATTTCTGGTGTCCCCTTTCATATGTGGACGCCGGATGTCTATGAGGGCTCGGCTACTCCTGTAACAGCCTTTTTTGCAACTGCTCCAAAAATGGCAGCAATGTGTATGCTTGTTAATATTTTGTATGGACCTTTTGCAGATAGTTTCTATTCCTGGCAGCAAATTATTATTTTTGTTTCTATTGCATCTATGGCTCTGGGATCTTTTGCTGCAATCAAACAAACTAATATTAAAAGGTTGCTTGCTTATAGCTCCATTGCCCATATGGGGTTTACACTTATTGCTTTGGCCTTACCCCTATCCCCATCTAATATCCAAGCCTTATTGATCTATATGCTAATCTACCTGATGGCTAATTTAGGGGTTTTTTCTTGTATAATGAGTTTAGAGAAAAGTGAGGGTGAGAGCGTAAAGGATATTAGTGATCTTTCAGGTATTTCAAAAAAATATCCTTTTATTGCATTTAGTTTATCAATTTTTATGTTTTCTTTTGCCGGAATACCGCCTCTTGCAGGTTTCTTTGGAAAATATTTAATCTTTAGATCAGCCATAGAAAATGGTTTATTTTTACTGGCAATATTTGGCTTATTGATTAGTGTAATCGGCGCCTATTATTATATAAATATTGTTAAGGTTGTTTATTTTGATGAGAGTAATTCTAGTATTACAAAATCATCCTCTAAGGGCCTTAGTATTACAAATATAGCTTGTACAATTTTCATTATATTTTTTATTATAATTTATACAGTATCTCCTATTGCCGAACTAGCAAGATTAGCGGGAATCTCCATCAACTAAATGGCAAATACTTATTTGGATATTGAGGTTATTAGATTTAATGAAATCGATAGCACAAATAACGAAGCAAGACGAAGACTTGATAAGGAGACAGTTTTACCATACTGGATTGTTTCCGATAAACAAACTTCAGGAAGAGGAAGACATAATAGTTACTGGGATTCATCCGAGGGTAATTTTATGGGAACATATATATTAAGAATCGAGGGCGAAAAAAAAATTCTACCTCAGCTTTCCTTCGTTTCTGCTCTAGCTATTTACAATTCGATTTTAGAGTTTAAACCTAGGACGAGTAACTCATCAATAAAGTTAAAATGGCCAAATGATATCGTCATTAATGATAAAAAATGTGGAGGAATTTTAATAGAGAATTTATCTTCTGAGGGCAATTTTTTCCATAAAATAGCTATTGGAATAGGGGTAAATCTTATTACCTCACCTTCTCATACTACAAATTTACAATCAGGAAATGTTGGAGATGAGTTTGGTATTAGCTTAGGACGTGATGATTTTCTTATGTCTGTTAATAGCAATATCCTGAAAGTAATTTCTGTTTGGGATAAGGGAAAACATTATAAACAAATTCTTAACTTGTGGGTATCTAAAGCTTATCTTCTGGGAAAAGAAATATCCGTCACCCTCCCTGGTGGCGTTAAAGAGCAGGGTACTTTCTCATCAATTGATGATGAGGGGGGGCTTATTTTATTGAATAAAAAAGGTAGTCGTAAGGTATTTTACGCTGCAGAGATTTTTGAAAACTTATAAGGTTTATATATGAAAAATACATATTTTCTTCCTCTTGGAGGAACGGGTGAAATTGGGATGAATTTGAATCTCTATGGTTACGGCGAAGATAGTCATTCTGAGACTGATTGGATTATGGTTGATTGTGGGGTCACTTTTTCTCAAGCCGGTCTTCCTGGGGTAGACCTTCAAATGCCTGACCCAACTTTTCTAGCTTCACAAAAAGATAACTTAAAAGGAGTTATCCTTACTCATGCTCATGAAGATCATATAGGAGCGATGCCCTTTATCTGGCCATATTTTAATTGTCCAATTTACACAACACAATTTACTGCCTCCCTATTAATAGAGAAGTTTGAGGAGCATAATATTGATTATGATGGAAAAATAAATATCCTAAAGGAGGGTGATGTAATAAATATTGCGTCTTTTGAGATTAAGGCGATAGGTTTAACTCACTCTATTCCTGAGATGAATGCCCTTTTAATTAAATCACCCTCTGCAAATATTTTTCATACAGGTGATTGGAAGATTGATCATAATCCTGTTGTAGGTAATGGGTTTAACAGCAAAGGTCTTTTAGGTTTTGATGATTTAAGAATTGATGCACTTGTTTGTGATTCAACTAATGCCATAGTACCGGGAAGGTCTGGTTCAGAATTAGATGTTAAAGATTCCCTTGATAAAATTATTGGAGGTATTGAAGGCAGGATATTCTTAAGTACCTTCGCCTCTAATGTTGCAAGATTATATTCAGTTGCTGAAACTGCAGAAAAACATGACAGGCACGTAGTTTTATCTGGTCGAGGAATGCATAGGATTGTAAATGCAGCAAAAGCAGTTGGAATTTTAGACGGCCTACCTGAATTTGTTGATGAGGAAGATGCAGGTTACTTACCTGCGGAAAAAACCCTTATTCTTTGTACTGGTAGTCAAGGAGAGCACAGAGCTGCTTTATCAAAAATTGCAAACGATCGGCACCAACACCTTGTGGCTGAAAAAGGAGATACTGTTATCTTTTCATCTAAAGTAATACCTGGAAATGAGGCTGGAATTTTAAATTTACAAAATAACTTTGCAAAAAAAGGGGTAAATATTATAACTGGAAAAGATGAATTCGTTCATGTGTCCGGCCATCCCTGTGAGGATGAATTGATAGAAATGTTTAATCTAATTAAACCAAAGGCAGTGATTCCTGTGCATGGAGAGTTTCGACATTTAACAGCCAACGCCGCTCTTGCGGAAGCTAATGGTATTAAGAATTCCCTTGTTATTGAAAATGGAACAATAATTAAAATATCAGATAAAGGCGTCTCCGTTGATAGCGAGGTGAGCAGCGGAAGACTGCATAAGGATGGGAAGATAATTGTTTATGACTATGAATCACCTTCTATTGAAAGAAGTAAAATATCTCATACTGGCTTAATTGTAGTAAGTGTTGTTATGGTTAACAATAAGGTAAAGGGTAAGCCTGTAGTTAAGACTTTTGGCTTACCAGAGTTTGATAAGGAGGGAATTAGTTTAATTGATTGGGTAAACCAGGCGTTAAGTAATGTTTTTGGATCTAAAAATAAAGGAGGTAATCTTGAAAGTAAAATTAGAAACTCTGTTGTTAGGCAAATTAAAGGTGTTTGGGGAAAAAGACCAAAAGTAGAAATTATCTTTCATTAAATTTTTAATACAGAGGAGAAAAAATGATAGGACCTTTGAATCACATTGGTATAGCGGTGCCTTCAATTAAGGATGCCGCAGACACATACAGAAGCTTATACGGAGTCACTAACATTACTGATCCCGGTGAAATGTTATCACAAGGGGTACGATTTTGTTTTGTAAACCTTCCTAATAGTCAAATTGAGCTAATAGAACCTTTGGGTGAAAATTCCCCAATTGAAAACTTCTTACTTAAAAACCCAATCGGTGGGCAGCATCATGTTTGCTTTGAGGTAGCTGATATCTATTTAGCAAAAAAAAAAATGGAAGAGCGAGGTGCTGTAATTTTAAATGAACCAAGAATAGGGGCTCACGGAACACTGGTTATTTTCGTTCACCCAAAAAACTCTAACGGTGTTTTAGTTGAGTTAATGGAATCTGTTAAATAGTTAAACCCATCCATACCCACCTTGTCAGTTAGAGTTGTTTTTGGACTTAAAGAGTTTATAATTAGATAGTAATGTTTACAAAACTTCACTTAGGATTAAATTATGAGATGGTCTAATTATTTTATACCTACCCAAAAAGAAAAACCTGTTGACGCAAAAATTCCATCACATCAGCTGATGGTTAGGTCTGGGATGATTAAACAAGAGAGTGCGGGTATATATTCTTGGCTTCCGCTAGGTCTTAAAGTTCTTAGGAATATAGAAAATATCATTAGAGAGGAACAAATTAAGGCAGGCGCAATTGAAATTCTAATGCCAACCCTTCAATCTTCAGATTTATGGAATGAATCTGGAAGATATGATGGTTATGGCGAAGAGATGCTGAGAATAACTGACAGACAAAATAGAAAATTAATTTATGGTCCTACAAATGAAGAGCAAGTCACTGAGATTTTTCGCAAATATATTAAATCCTACAAAAGCTTGCCATTAAATCTTTTCCATATTCAGTGGAAATTTAGAGATGAAGTCCGTCCTCGTTTTGGTGTTATGCGAGGGAGAGAGTTTTTGATGAAGGATTCATACTCTTTTGATTTAGATGAGGATTCTGCAAAGACCTCTTATTATAAAATGTTTATTGCCTACCTGAAGACCTTTAAGAGGATGGGGCTTAATGCTGTACCTGTTTCTGCAGAAAGCGGACCTATAGGCGGGAATTTGAGTCATGAATTTTCTATTATAGCCAATACAGGCGAATCAGAGATTTTTTGCGATAAAAACTTATTAAATATCGATATTAGTAAAAAAGATTGTAATTCAGACGATGAAATTTCTAAAATAGTTGAGGAGTATTTGGGGTTTTACTCTGCCACAGATGAAAAGCATGATAAAGTATCGTTTGATAAAAGTGTTGAGGTGGACAATCAGGTATCAGGCAGGGGAATTGAGGTTGGTCATATTTTCTCTTTTGGAGATAAGTACTCTAAACCAATGAAGGCCTTGGTAGTTAATGCAGATGGCAAAAGCTCGAATGTCTATATGGGCTCTTATGGTATAGGTGTATCAAGGCTCGTTGCAGCCATAATAGAATCCTTTAATGATGAGAGTGGAATTATTTGGCCAATCTCTGTGGCTCCATTTAAAGTTAATATTATAAATTTAAAAAATAGCGATGCTAAGTGTTCTGAAAAAAGTATGGAAATTCATAATTTGCTCGAAGGACTTGGAATTGAGACTATTTTTGATGACAGGGATGAGAGCGCAGGAAAGAAATTTTCTGATGCAGATCTTATTGGTATCCCAATTCAATTAATTATTGGGCCAAGAGAATTAAAAAATGGAAATGTTGAATTAAAGTTCAGAAAAACCAATAAGAAAGAAATTCTTTCTTTTGATAACGCTATTGATCAAATTAAAATTAATGTACTTAAGAGGTAATGGTGAGGTCTTTATTTTTAGAGTGGTGGATTTCAAAGCGCTATTTAAGGCCTAAAGGTAAGGAGCGGTTTTTTTCTATTATAACCGTCCTTTCTTTTTTTGGTATTTCATCCGGGGTTACGATATTAATTGTTGTTATGTCGGTGATGAACGGACTAAGATCAGAATTGTTTGATAAAATTGTTGGGTTAAATGGTCATATCCTTATTCACCCTTCCTCTGAGAAGGGAATTGATAATTCATCTGAGATTTATGAATTACTCTCCGAAATAGAAGAAGTTACAAATATTATCCCTATGCTTGAATCTCAAGTATTAGCTATGGGGGAAAGTCAGTCATCAGGAGCTTTGTTGAGGGGGCTATCACCCAAATCTTTGAATTCTTTAAATATAATTTCTTCTAATATTATATCAGGCGATATTAATAATATTCAATCTGGAGAAGCAGTAATTGGCTCAAGACTAGCATCCTCGCTAAGGCTTTACCCTGGGGATAATATTACCTTACTCTCTCCTCGGGGAATTAGCTCACCTTTTGGGACTATACCTAGGTCGCTCTCTTTTGATGTAAAAGGAGTTTTTGAAATTGGCATGACTGACTATGATAGCAGTGTTGTTTTTTTAAACATTGAGGACGCTAGGAAGTTTTTAAATTTAGGTGAAGTGTATGGTGTTATAGAGGTTATGCTCTCTGATGCTGACAAGTCTCTTGTTGTAAAAGATGAGATTGATTTGAAGTTAAAAAAATATAATGTTTACTCCAGAGACTGGAGAGAAACCAATGCTAGCCTAGCCGAAGCAATGATGGTGGAAAAAAATGTTATGCTATTAGTCTTATCACTCATACTGATAATCGCTGGAATTAATATTGCATCTGGATTGGTGATGTTAATAAAAGACAAAGGGCGAGAAATTTCTATATTAAGGGCGATGGGTATGAGCAAGCTAAAAGCATCTAGAGTCTTTATAATATCAGGCCTAAAAATAGGGTTTTCTGCAACCTTTTGGGGTGTCCTTGCTGGCGTCTTAATTAGCCCGTATGTCGAGGAAATTCGATTGACTCTTTCTTATATTTTTCAAGTAACCTTTTTTAATCCTGAATTTTATTTTCTCTCTCAATTACCTTCTGAATTAAAAATCTCTGATGTTACTCTGGTTAGCCTTATGTCAATTTTGATGTCACTTTTGTCAACTATTTATCCATCTTATAGGGCAATTGCACGCGACCCTGTTGAGGCATTAAGAAATGAATAAAGTTTTAGAATTAAAAAAAGTCTCGCGAACCTACAGCCTTAATGGCGAGCCTCTTAATATATTTAAAGATATTGACCTAACAATTAAAAAGAAAGAGAGGGTTGCTTTAGTTGGTCCATCTGGTGGAGGAAAAACATCGTTACTTCATGTTGCCGGTCTACTTGAGGCGCCATCATCTGGTGATGTTTTAGTTAAGGAAAATTTAATAGACTGGAGCTCTGATAGAGTTTTATCAAATCACCGACTTAAGGATATTGGTTTTATTTTTCAATTTAACAACCTTTTGAGTGACTTTAGTGCTCTAGAAAATACTGCCTTGCCGTATATAATTTCTGGTAATAGTAGGAAGATTGCTTTAGAAAAAGCTGAATTACTTTTATCGCAAGTCGGCCTAGAGCATAGAACTCATAGCTTTCCAAATCAACTATCCGGGGGTGAGCAGCAAAGAGTTGCTATAGCTAGATCACTTATAAATAATCCATCAATTATTTTAGCAGATGAGCCAACTGGAAATCTTGATTTTGAATCAAGTATAAATGTTATTAATATATTTAATAATCTTGTGGATGAGTATAAGTGTAGTATTATTTTAGCAACACATGATTCGAACATAGCTAAAATGCAAGATAGAACTATTAGTATTGAGGGGCTGAGCTCTTAAATGTCGGCATATCTTAATGATAATATAAAAAATTCTTTTAGCTTTATCCATCTTAGAGTTACTAGCCCTTATTCATTATTGCAGGGTGCCATAACGATGGAAAAAATTTCTAAAAACTGTATTGATTATAATATTCCGGCTGTGGCAATTGTTGACAATAACAACCTCTTTGGAGCTCTAGAGTTTTGTGAGCACATGTCAAATAAAGGAATTCAACCGATTGTGGGTTGTAATTTATCGGTTATTGACGGGAAACATAATGGATTTTTACCTTTGCTGGTTTCCACAAGGGAGGGCTATAAAAATTTAATAAGACTCTCGTCTGAGACTTATATCAATGACCATGGCAATGAGGTTGTGAGTTTAGAAAGAGTTTTTGAGTTAAGCTCTGGTCTAATTTGTTTGTCAGGTGGTGACGGCGGTATAATTAATAACTTGCTTGTAGAAAATCAAAAAAAAGAAGCCGATGAAATAATAAGTAAAATTAAATTAACTTTTCTTGATAGGTTTTATATAGAGCTTCAACGAACCGGGTTAAGTAATGTTGAATCCGATCTTCTTGAGAGCGCCTATAAGCAAGACATTCCTTTAGTTGCAACTAATCCTGCGTACTTTAATACAAAAGAAGAGCATGCAGCTCACGATGCACTTTTATGCATCAATCAGTCTACAACTGTTGATGCGCCGGATAGGTTTCGCCTAACCTCTGAATTTTATTTCAAAACACCAGATGAAATGATTGATCTCTTTTCTGATATTCCTGAGGCTATTGAAAATACTATTGAAATAGCCTTAAGGTGCTCATATAAGGTTGCAACATCAGAGCCTAAGCTTCCAAGGTTTAGTGGTTTAGATTTGGTTGGGGAAGCTTCCGAGTTTAAGAATCAGGCTGAAAAAGGGCTTGAGGAAAGATTAAGGATTAACCCAGTAAATAACCCTTCTTCTTACTGGGAAAGGCTTGAATCTGAGATTAGTATTATTACTGAAATGGAGTTTCCGGGCTATTTTCTAATTGTTGCAGACTTTATAAAGTGGTCGAAGAACAATAATATACCTGTTGGTCCTGGGCGAGGTTCCGGAGCTGGATCCCTTGTTGCTTGGGCCTTAACTATTACTGATTTAGACCCTATTAGATTTAACTTGATATTCGAGAGATTTTTAAACCCAGAGAGAATTTCTCTACCAGATTTTGATATTGATTTTTGTCAAGAAAGGCGAGATGAGGTTATTAACTATGTTCAAGAAAGGTATGGAAAAGATAAAGTTGCTCAAATCATTACATTTGGAACGCTTCAATCTCGAGCAGTACTAAGGGATGTTGGAAGGGTACTTGGTCTTCCATACGGGCAAGTGGATAGAATCTGCAAGCTTATTCCTAATAATCCTGCAAATCCAACAACTCTTGGCGAGGCAATTAAAGGCGATGCCAGAATTAGGGAAGAAAGCGCCGAAGACTCTGATATAGAAAAAATGTTAAATATTGGATTAAGCTTGGAGGGTCTGTATAGAAATGCCTCCACTCATGCGGCGGGTTTAGTTATAGGTGATAATAGCCTTCAAGACTTCATTCCTTTATATCGAGACCCTAGATCATCTATGCCGGTAACTCAGTTTAAAATGAAATGGGCTGAAGCCTCGGGATTGGTAAAATTTGATTTTTTAGGTTTAAAAACATTAACTGTGATCGATAAAACAATTCAGTTAATAAAAGAAAAAATTAATCACATAGTTAACATAAGTCAAATACCTCTAGATGACGAAAAAACCTTTAGTCTTTTAAGTACGGGTAATGCTATTGGAGTTTTTCAGTTGGAAAGCTCTGGGATGAGGGATGTTCTAAGAAATATGGAGCCAGACTGTTTTGAGGATATAATTGCCTTAGTTGCCTTGTATCGACCTGGTCCAATGGAAAATATACCTAAATTTATTGCATGTAAAAAAGGTGAAGAAAAACCAGATTATATGCACCCACTTCTAGAGGGTATTCTTAAAGAAACATATGGTGTGATTATTTATCAGGAGCAAGTTATGCAAATTGCTCAAATATTAGCCAACTATAGTTTAGGAGAGGCTGATATTCTAAGAAGAGCTATGGGTAAAAAAATCAAATCAGAAATGGATGATCAAAAGGAACGTTTTGTTAGTGGTGCAATTAGTAACGGGATAGAAAAAAATAAGGCTAATTATATTTTCGATTTAGTAGCTAAATTTGCTGGGTATGGTTTTAATAAGTCTCATGCAGCTGCGTACGCCTTAATAGCGTATCAAACGGCATACCTCAAAGCTCATTATCCAGAGTATTTTATAACTGCCTCTATGACAATGGATATTGAAAATACAGATAAATTAAGTATATTTTCTAATGAGTGTAAGAAAATGGATATTGAAATTTTGCCTCCAGATATCAACAAATCTCTTATGAGATTTGATGTCCAGGGTGGCGCTGTTAGATACGGCTTGGGGGCAGTAAAAAATGCTAGTCAGCAATCAATGGTAAAAATTAACGATGAAGTTTCTAAGAATGGATTCTTTAAATCGTTACATGATTTTGCACAAAGGTTAGATCACGGTGTTTTGACAAAAAAGAATCTTGAAAATCTTTCTTATGCAGGTGCTTTTGATGAGATTGAAGCTAATCGGAATATTGTCTATTCTTCAATTGATATTATGTCAAATATTTCTAGTTCTTCAGAAAAAGCCAAATCTGATAACCAAGAAAATTTTTTTGGTGAAGATTTTAAAAATTTTGACCATATCTCATTACCCTCTGCTCCAATGTGGTCTAATGAAATTAAGCTTCAGAAAGAATTTTCTGCAATAGGGTTTTATTTAACTGGTCACCCTTTAAGCGATCACAAGGAGCTAATAGAAAGACAAAATATTTCTTCTTACCTGGAGGCGATAAAAGGAAGTGACTATAAATATAAAATTGCAGGAACGGTTTCTTATATTATGGAGAGAAGATCAAAGGGTGGAAAAAGGTTTGCTTTTGTAGGTTTAACCGATAGTGATGGACCGTTTGAGATTACTATTTTTTCTAATCTTTTATCAAGAGTGAGAGACATAATTATCCCAGGTATTTCTGTAATTCTTGATGTAGAAATTCAAAGAGAAAAAAATAACAATAGATTGCTAACAAACTCTATAACACCGATTAATGATTTCTTATCTCAAACACTCTTAAATATAAAAATATTCGTTGAAAGTACTGGATCGCTTAAGACGATAAAGGATAGGCTTAAAAAAAGTGGGTCTTGTGAGGTTTCAGTCTGTTTTCTTTCGGTTTTAAACGATGTGCATAATGTTGAGCTAAATCTAGGTAGTAAATTTTACGTTAATCCAGCTATCATAGATTCAATTAAAGATATCGATGGTGTTTCTAAGATAATAGAAATATAAGTTTTTTGTTGCAGTTATGCCTAATAATGATTATATCGATCACATCACACACACGAACAATGCTAACCGGTCCTTAATTGGATTCAGTTCGTGGAGGTTAAACCGGAAAAAGGAGGTAAACATGGCGTTACCAGAATACTCAATGACTGATCTTTTAGAATCTGGTGCTCACTTCGGGCATCAAAAACATAGGTGGAATCCCAAAATGGACCCCTATATTTTTGGTATAAGAAATAATATTCATATACTTGATTTATCCCAAACAATACCAATGCTTCATCAGGCATTATCTGCTGTTAGAGATGTTACGAAATCAGGCGGACGTATATTGTTTGTTGGAACCAAGAGGCAGGGTCAGGAATTAATAGCGAATGCAGCAAATGATTGTGCTCAATACTATATGAATCATAGATGGTACGGTGGAACTTTAACAAACTGGAAAACTATTTCAAAAACTATAGCTAGATTGCGTTCAATTGAGGAATTATTGGAAGGCAATGATTTATCGGGGCTTACAAAAAAAGAATTATTAAAATTAAACCGAGAAAAAGAAAAGTTAGATACTTCGATCGGAGGAATTAAAGACATGGGCGGTCTTCCTGATTTAATATTTGTTCTCGATACAGTGAAAGAGCAAATAGCAATTCAAGAAGCTACAAAATTAAAAATTCCTATAGCCGCAATTATTGACTCAAATAGCAATCCTGATGGGATTACTTATCCTATACCGGGAAATGATGATTCCACTAAAGCAATAGCTCTTTATTGTGACTTAATTTCAAAAGCCGCGCTAGATGGCATTGCTCAATCTCAGGTCCAAACTGAATATAATCCTACTGTCGCTAAGGTTAAAAAGTCTAAAAAAGAAAAAATTGTTCCAGAAGCTTTAGCTCCAGTAACAGAGGAATCTGTAGCTCCAGTAGCTCCAGTAGCTCCAGTAACAGAGGAATCTGTAGCTCCAGTAGCTCCAGTAGCTCCAGTAACAGAGGAATCTGTAGCTCCAGTAGCTCCAGTAACAGAGGAATCTGTAGCTCCAGTAGCTCCAGTAATAGAAGAGACTTTAGCTCCTGTAACAGAGGAATCCAAAAAAGAAGAGCAATCAGATGAAAATAAAAAATAGTGAGATAATCTCTAAAGTTAATTTTTAAATCAAGGGTGATAATTAATGTCTAATATTTCCGCATCATTAGTAAAAGAGCTTAGAGAGAAAACTGGGGCCGGAATGATGGATTGTAAAAATGCTTTAAATGAAAATAATGGTGATATAGAATCCTCTGTTGACTGGCTAAGAACTAAAGGCTTAGCAAAAGCGGCAAAAAAATCAGGAAGAATTGCTTCCGAAGGTTTAATTGGAATTGCCTCATCACAAGATTTTAATGCAGTAGTTGAAATTAATTCAGAAACTGACTTTGTTGCCAGAAATGATATTTTTCAGGATGTTGTTAGGAATGTAAGTCAATTAAGTCTGCTTTCATCTGACATCGAAGGCTTAAAGAAGCAAACTGTAAGTGGTAAAAAAATTGATGTAGATTCTTATATTACTGAAATGATTTCTTCTATAGGGGAAAATATTAACCTTAGAAGAATGATGAGGTTTGAGTCATCACAGAGCCATGTGTCCTCTTATATTCACGGGCAGGTAAATGAGGGTTTGGGAAAGATCGGCGTTATGGTCAATCTAAAGTCCACAGAAAATAAAGAAACTATTGATGACTTAGGAAAAAAAATAGCAATGCATATTGCTGCAACTAACCCGCTGTCTATTAGTATTGCTGATATGCCCTCAGATGTACTTGATAGAGAACGTAAAATTTTAATAGAAGAGGCTAGGGAATCAGGAAAGCCTGAAGAAATTATTGAAAAAATGATAGAGGGTAGGTTAAAGAAATTTTACCAAGAGAGTGTTTTATTAGAGCAAACATTTGTTATTGACGGAGAAAGTAAGGTTTCAGACGTACTGAACTCTCTTGGAAGCCCAGTCGAGATTGTTGAGTTTGTGAGGTATGAGCTTGGGGAGGGTATTGAAAAATCCGGTACTGATGATTTTGCAAGTGAAGTTGATTCAATGATTTCTGGTAATTAATACGAATAAAAAGAATTTAAATTTTTTTCTAATAGAATTTTAAATTTTGATTTAGTAACATGTATCTCATTCAAAGATCGGAGCTAGCATGTCAAATATTCGCTACAAGCGAATTCTTTTAAAAATTTCTGGTGAATCCCTGATGGGTGAGGATTCTTACGGAATAGACGTTAAAACTGTAGACCGTATTGCTTCTGAAATTTCTCAAGCCTGTGATCTTGGTATACAGCTATGCTTGGTTATTGGTGGAGGAAATATTTTTAGAGGGCTTGCTGGTTCTGCTAAGGGGATGGATAGAACAAGCGCTGATTATATGGGTATGCTTGCTACAGTAATGAATGCTTTGGCAATGCAAAATTCTTTAGAGAGATTGGGAGTCCAAACAAGAGTTCAATCCGCTATAACTATGACATCCGTTTGTGAGTCTTACACCAGAAGAAGAGCTATTAGGCATATGGAAAAAAATCGAGTTGTTATATTCGCAGCCGGTACAGGAAATCCTTATTTTACAACAGATACAGCAGCTGCATTAAGAGCAAGTGAAATGGCTTGTGAGGCGTTATTTAAAGGGACTAAGGTTGATGGAGTTTATTCAAAGGACCCTCATGAGCATAGCGATGCTGTGAAATATGAAAATATATCTTTCCAAGAGGTGCTAACTAAGAACCTAAAGGTTCTTGATGCTTCGGCAATCTCCTTAGCGCGAGATAACAATATACCTGTAATAGTTTTTTCTATTACTGAGAAGGACTCTTTTTTAAAGGTTTTGAACGGTGACACTAAGTGCTCAACAATTATTAACTAGAAATGGGATGGAAAAGTGACAGAGAAACTTAATATTGATGATTTAACAAGAAGAATGGATGGTGCGATAAGTTCTTTTGGGCATGACCTTGCTGGACTTAGGACCGGCAGAGCCTCTTCCAGTATGATTGATCATATTATGATTGATGCTTATGGCTCAAAAACACCATTAGAGCAAGTTGGAACTATATCCGTTCCTGAGCCCCGCACTATCTCTGTACAAGTTTGGGATAAGGGTCTTGTGATTTCAGTGGAAAAAGCGATACAGGAAGCTGGATTAGGTCTAAACCCCCAAAGTGATGGTCAGCTTTTACGTATTCCCGTTCCTGAACTGAATGAGGAAAGGCGAGGAGAGTTAATAAAGATTGCAGGAAAGTATGCCGAACAATCAAAAGTAGCAGTAAGAAATATTAGAAGAGATGGAATGGATTCTATAAAAAATATGGAAAAAAAATCTGAAATTGGAAAAGACGAAGGTATTTCTTTATCATCTGATGTACAGAATCTTACTGATAATTATACAAAACAAATAGATGAAAATTTATCCAACAAAGAAAAAGAAATTAAGCAAGTATAATTTTTTTATGAAAGATTCTAATAAAAGAGAAAATAATCTTTCTCATCTTGCAATTATAATGGATGGTAACGGTCGTTGGTCGGAAAAAAAGGGTTTACCTAGAGAGGATGGCCATATAGGTGGTGTTAAATCCCTAAGAAGTCTTTTGGGTTATATTGGAGAACTTGAGATACCTTATTTGACAGTGTTTAGCTTTTCAACGGATAATTGGAAAAGGCCAAAGTCTGAAATTTCTAACTTAATGAATCTCTTAAGGAAGTTTATTCAAACTGATCTAACAGAGCTTCATATGAATAATATAAAAATACGTATAATTGGAAATCGCGAAGGTATTCCTAGTGATGTGGTAAAGTTGATTGAATCGTCAGAGCTATTAACTGAAGATAATAATGGTTTATATCTTCAGATAGCTTTTAATTATAGCGGTCGTGACGAACTCGTTAACTCTGTAAAGAAAATTGGATCATCAATAAAGGCAGGGGATTTAGACCCTCACAATATCAATGAGGATATTATCAGTAACAATCTTTTTACTGCGGGAGTTCCTGACCCAGATCTATTAATAAGAACGGGTTCTGAAAAAAGAATTTCTAATTTTCTACTTTGGCAATTAGCCTATACTGAAATTTATTTTGAAGAGGCTTTATGGCCTGATTTCAATAAAGAGCTTTTATCTGAAGCAATCGATGATTTTCATAATAGGTATAGACGCTTTGGAAGAATAGAGGAGAGTTTGAAAAAATGAATTTACCAGAAGACTTTTACACTAGAGCGATATCAGCAATATTTTTGCTGTCTGTTGTTTTATTTTCAATAATTAAGGGCGGTATGTTTTTTACGATATTTTTAATCATGGTATCTTCAGTGATTTTTTTTGAATGGATGAGAATGGCCTCAAAAAGTTTTTGGATACTAAGAGGGATTATTTCCACTTTAGGGCTAGGCGCTATCTTATCTTTTTCTGATTTTGGTTCATTATCGTTATTAGCTTTTTTTCTTACCTTTTTATTCATTTGTATAGTCTCTGAATTAACCAATAGCTCCTACAAGCTGTCATCGTTTGGATTTATTTATATTACGATTGCTGTAACAGCTATTGAATGGTTGAGAGGTTTTGAGCAAGGCTTAGCATTTCTAATTATTTTACTAACATCGATAATGGTTAGCGATACTAGTGCGTATCTTGTGGGGAATTGGCTAGGAGGCCCTAAGTTATTTAAACAAATATCTCCAAATAAAACTTTATCAGGCTTTGTTGCCGCAATTACGTTCGGTACATTTTGGTTTTATTTAGCCTCCTCGTTTTTGACTGGATATTATAATTTAAAATTTTTTTTTGTAGGAATTCTTATTGTTATTAGCTCTATTCTGGGAGATTTATTTATTTCTTTCTTAAAAAGAAAAGCGGGGATAAAAGATACTGGATTTTTGATACCTGGTCATGGAGGTGTATTGGATAGAGCAGATAGTATTTTATCTGTTTTTTTTCTAATTCCATTCCTGCTAATCATTTTTGGACTGGTTGAAAGCCTAACTTTGATAGTTCCAGGGTGGTAGAGTGAAAAAAAAATCTATTTCAATATTTGGAGCAACAGGCTCGGTTGGCTCTAGTACTTTAAATCTGTTAAGGCAAAGAAAAGATGAATTCGATGTCGTAGCCATGACCTGTAACAGTAATATTGATCTATTGCTAGAGTTGTCTAAGGAGTTTAATCCAAAAGCAATAGCTGTTGCAGATGAGAATCTTTATTTAGACTTAAAGAGAAGGGCTGATAAGAATATTGAGTGTTTTGCCGGTTCAGAAGGTTTAAGGGAAATTTCTTGCTATAGTTCTGATATAGTAATTGCTTCAATTGTAGGTCTGGCTGGATTGGAATCTTTGTTAGACTCTGTAAAGAATACATCGGTAATTGCGATAGCTAACAAGGAATGTATTGTTGCAGCTGGACCATTGGTGGTGAGTCAAGCCAAGAAGCATAATTGTCAAATAATTCCAATTGATAGTGAGCATAATGCAATTTTTCAAATTTTAGATGGAAAATCAATAAAGGATGTAGAAAAAATATATTTAACAGCTTCCGGTGGGCCGTTTTATAAGTTTTCACATAGTCAGCTCAAAAAGGTAACACCTGCTCAAGCAGTTAAGCATCCAGTGTGGAGTATGGGTAAGAAAATTTCTGTAGATTCGGCAACCTTGATGAATAAAGGGCTTGAGATAATAGAAGCTCACCATTTATTTGGTTTGGATAATAATAGGATTGAGGTAATAGTCCATCGACAGTCTATTATTCATGGTTTGGCGCTAATGAAGAATGGGGCTTTACTTGGGTATTTTGGAAAGCCAAGCATGTTAAACCCTATTGACCATGCCTTGGCATGGCCTTTGTGCAAAGATAATAATATTGATCCTATTACTATTGAGGACTTGAATAATCTAACCGTTGAAAGTGTTTCAGATGATGACTATCGATCACTTTTTCTTTCAAGATTTGCGATAGAGAAAGGAGGGTTTTATCCTGTATACCTAAGTGCGTCCAATGAGATTGCTGTTAATGCTTTTTTAAAAAATAAAATAATGTTTTTGGATATTATAAGGGTTGTTGAGAAAGTTATAGATGAAATTGGACATTCTGGTAATAAATCATTAGAAACTATGGCTAGTCTTCAAGAAATAATAATGGCGGACGGCGAAGCAAGAATTAAAGCTTCAGAAATTATAAAGTTAGGATTTTAATATGGAACAATTGTTTAATCTAATAGGCTATATACCTTCTATTGTTCAATATATATTAGCATTTTCTTTTCTTATCACAGTTGTAGTTTTTGTTCATGAGATGGGACACTACTTGGTAGGAAAATGGTGCGGCATTGGTGTTGAAACCTTTTCAATTGGAATGGGTAAACAGTTATGGGGAAGGTATGATAAGTCTGGAACTTTATGGCGTGTAGCGCTATTTCCTGTGGGGGGTTATGTAAAGTTTAAAGGCGATGAGGATTTATCTGGTAAGAAAGATAAATCCACCTCCGTTAAAGACTCTGAGAATTTTCATTCAAAATCAGTCTGGCAAAAAATTGCTACAACTGCCGCCGGGCCTGTCTTTAATTTTATATTAGCCACCTTTATTTTTGCTGGAATATTTATTTTTAAGGGAGAGGCAATCGTCGAACCATTTGTTGGTCAAGTTGTTGAGGATTCTGCAGCATCAAGATCTGGGATAAAAAAAGGAGATTATATCCTATCTATTAATGGAAGTGATATAGATTCCTTTAATGATATTAGAAAAATTGTTTTAGAA
>Ga0209090_10000254_pt1 | contig 33250 bp, 9 predicted proteins | sample ArcticOcean_MG_C_9_FD_187432 | JGI IMG/M metagenome (GOLD analysis project Ga0209090, IMG submission 187432) | Marine microbial communities from western Arctic Ocean - ArcticOcean_MG_CB2_152 (SPAdes) (version 2) | ecosystem: Environmental > Aquatic > Marine > Oceanic | place: Arctic Ocean... | reverse complement strand
GGTATACCAGACCACGTGCTGGACCGCACTCTTTGCTACTGAAGGCGTTTTGGGTGGTGTGAGCGACATCGACGCGAACGTCGAACCATAAAAAAATGTCTCCTAGCCCAAAGACCTCCATCCAGCTGTTCCGCGCGATATTCGGAGACACGTTGGACTTGATGCTTGCCGCTAAGGTGCCCGCGCAACTCAGAAGGGCAAAAGTTTCTGTGTCTTGGGGGGCTTTCCCTCGTTCTCGGCGCCCGGGAGCGCGAGGGCCCCGCATTTTTCGGCCCGGATCACCCTTTGGGTTCGCTCGGATGGATCTTTAGCGAGAATTGAGGTCATTCTACGGAGTGGTGGGCGCGTGGAGCCTAATGCACAAACCACGAAACCCGTTTAGTAATAAATAATAATTATTTGACTACTTTAGTAAAAAGGTGGCTAACCAGAGGTTTTCCGAGCAACCAAGCGCAAACGAGGAACCCTAGCAACCCATCGAAGCCCCACGCCAACAGGCTTTGGCTGTGGAGCCCGTTCCGGCTTCGCGTACGCGTTGCCGAATACACCTCGTTTGACGTCCGCGTTTACAGTCCCACGACATTGTTAGGCCGATTCCTTTTACAGAACATCACAAGATTATGTGTTCTCAACCCGCTCGGAAGGAATCGGTCTAGCTTCTCTACTGAGCCGTGTACGAGCAAATCGTCGAAATGGGCTGCCCAGAGCAACCTCGATTGCGCGGCGCATTGTTAGCCGTTTGCGCTCGAAGAAAGTGCTGCTGGACGCCCCGGCTGCGTCGATTCACCCATGGGGCGGGCGCAGTCCATACCTCTTCGGTTGCACTTCTTTGCGGCCCCAAAGTTTTGACGCCAAAAAAAGCTGGGATAAGGTGCGGGGTCTTCCTAGTAGCAAGATTGAACGAAGCCAGACTAGCCTACGCTACGACAACCAGCGTTTGGGAGCAGCACACTCTAAGAGCGCCACCCTACGATTCGACGTGTACAAGGCTATGCTTGAATATGCGGCCCGGTGAGTGGACTTAGCCTACAAGCTGTAACGAAGACTTCTAGAGTCCCGGCCGGCTACGCCAGTGAATGATTCTTAGGGAAGTACCCGCCTTTCCGGGAGAGTGCGGGGGCCCCTCGGCGGGCACATGAATTGCATTCCCTTGGAGCTTACCCGGCAGCGGCGTGGCCCAGCCCGGGCCCAGGCCCGGCCCCGGGCCGGGGGACCTGGGGCCCTGGGCCCCTGGGGCCCTGGGCGGGGCGTGTGTGCTCACTGTGACACGGGCTTTTCTCGGCTGAATCCGGTAATTTACTCACCGACAGCGTCCTCCGGAGCGCGTAGACATGTTTTGCGCGCCATCGAGGTTGGCGAGGCCTTGGAGTGCTTCGGCGGCGTGCGCACGGCGCGTCGTGCGCATACACACCCTAGACGAGCGAATCGCCTTGCGCGCACCACTTTTGCTCGCATGCGGGTGACGGGGCGATGCTGAGTCGCGCGAACCGGGCGGCCGGCCTCTACTCGGCCCGGGGAATGAAGCCGGAGGCTAAGCCCCACACCAGGCCCCGTGCGGGACAGTCACGACATTCACGGTACCTAGAATTGATGCCAGTGCTTTAAATAGAGCTAGACTCAGCCTGGGGCGGCGGGGCCCAGGTGCTGAGTCATGGTCACGGCCGGGTCGTGATTAGCTTATGGGATCCTGATTTGCACACGGACTCGGAGACCCGGCCGGCAGGAAGCGACTAAGGTTCGTCAAGAGGACCGCTTTGACTCGTTACGGACAAAAGTCCAGTCCAAGCGGACAAAGTGGGGAGGGAATAGACTTTCCTAAGAGACCCATGTGCAGAGCCTTCATTCCGTCCAACGAAGTTACTCGTCATATCCCCAACACCCCAAATGGCACCCCAAGGGGCACTGGCCGCAGGGCCAGTCCTCGGGACAGGCCAGCGGGCCGGGCCGGAAAGGGGCGCTAGCAGGCCGCGGCGTGGCTGCGAGCCAAAGAAACCAGCTCGCTGGGTCGTTTCATGGTTAAAAAAACCTGTACGCGCGTGTACGACAAAGCGAGTTTACGATATGTCCCTGCACGAACCAAGGGGGTCTTGACCCCATCTCTAGTACCCATGCACGAACCGTCTTCGAGGTGTTTAATTGGTAGGCCGCGCGCTTTGGCCGTATCGTATACTCGGAGCAGGCCACCCAGTCACTTTCGTGGGCGCCGGCAGCCAGACGACGCTATGTAGAACGCGCGGCAGCAAATGAGCTGCGTCACGGTCTCGCGAAGGGGCAAAAACACGAAAAGTTCGACGCGATCGTCATTTTTGACGCCGTGTCGAGCCGACTGGGCCACCGCAGCGGGTATCGTCGTTTGTGTGGCCACCGAAGATCTGAAACACTTTACCGCAGCAGTGGCCCATCAGATGTCGGTCCATGCGTCGTCCGCGTTTCTCGGCCGTAACGCGCTTCGGGCGAATATCGCGCCGCAAGCGCGCCACTTTTTATGGGGTCTGCTATCACGGCGGGCGTACGCGGAAGTTCGGGGCCAGTTTTGAGGGCCAGCGGGCCTCAAGCGGTACTTGTCAAAAGGCATGTACTTAAATTAGGCCCGGGCCAGCTACGTAAGGGGGGGGGATCGTTGTGTAATAAATCTAGAATAAATTAACTAGTAAGAATCGAGTCTAAAAACCGAGGGCGAAGGACGCGGAGATTCACAACACGCCGCTTAAGCGGCCTTCGCTCCGCGCCCCCATCTATTAGGGTGGGCCACGCCCCATACTAATATAAAGTCTAGGTGTGTGTGTGTATATATAGGAACGTTCCTATTAGGGGGTGAGGTATGGTGGATTCCCCTCAGAGTAGTGGCGTCTCCTCAGCTCCTTGATTCTGACTTGTTGTGGCCCCAACGAGGCGAGGGTGTGCAGTCCTCGCCGCAGGTCCCTGCGATTCCAAAGATAGCACAAGCTCGTATGACCCTGCTTATGACCTTGTAATTTACCCCGTGCCCGGCGTGTAGTTACGTTTGCGATGGAGCTCCGCCGGCGAAAGGCTGCCTTGAGGCTGCAAAACATGCTGCGTGCCTCGATACTACAAACACCTACGACGGACCGCCCCTGCCCAACGGAGGATACGGATGGAGGATCAGCGTTGATCGGACAGCTCGTTCATACACAGTTTAGTCGCAGACAACCAAAACGAATGGTGCGATTGCACCATGAAACTCATAGTTCGGTAGCTATACAAAAAATTCAGCGTGGGGTATTTGCTCGTCAAATGCTCTCCTCCAAACGCGAGTTCGTAAATCTCCAACGGGCTGCGGGACAAATACAACAATTGGTTATGCGTTGGCAAGCATCGTACCATAGTGCAGCAATCAGTGCACTGAACACAGTCGAGGATACATGTGCACGATGTGCCACATGTCGGCCATCGGTGTTTGTTTTTGAACTGCAGCAGGTGCTCTGCACAAACTGCGTGACAGCCATGACTACGGCAATGTCACACCAACGAGAGTCTTTACGAACGCGCGGGAGATTCCTAGGTACAATGATTCCATTGAGCCTCAAGCGCACATTAGACCCCCGAGTTGCGTGTCTTCAAAGATGGTGGCGACTTCGAGCATCCAAAATTGCAATCAGCGAGCGAGGTTGCTGCGCGAACTGCCATCGTACTGCTACACATATCGACCATAGTTCGAAAAAACGCCTGTGTGGGCTTTGCGCGTTATACATGCGCCGCCTCAACAATCTGCACCTAAACAGCCGCAGAGTTCAAACTCTCGCACAGTTTGAGGCTGATGTAACAGCTGCGACAGTCATTCAAGCTTTATGGCTCTCGTGGCGAACTACAAGGCGGTGGCAAGCCATTAAGGAGGTGACCTTCACACGCGCGACTTTATTTGCCACAAGAGCTCAAAGTGTCTTCCGCGGAAACATTTCGCGTCTCGCGATACACGCATGCATGAAGACGCTCGTTTGGCTATGTAGAGCGGCGAGCGGATTGTTACAAACGAAGCCAGGATCATGGTTTGTGTGTCTTTGTGGTGATCTTTTAGCTCGCGTGCCGGTCTTCCTCGTTGGTCGAGAATGTTGGAGGCTTGCTGGGGAGCCGCATGCCTTGGGCAACGAAGTAGCATTTCGATTACTACATGACGCCGTTGCCGGACAGATTACACGTGTGGGCCGGGGGTGGGTTTCGAGGTGCAAAGCTAGAAGGGGGAAGTTAGGGAGACGAAAAAAGTTGCAAGCTGCACGATGTCATCAATCTTCACTCATCAACTCTTGTAGGACGATACAACGTTTTTTAACAGCGCAGAAGTCAAATCTGGGTTCGAGTAGGCCCGCGTTTACGCGAAGGCAATAGACACATGGACGATTGACCGCGTTTGTCCCCACGCCATCGACACGACGTTGTCCCTGTAATTGCGTATACTTGATGGCGTGGAGGGTAACGAGTACGATTCTCTCGTCCTCGACGCGACCACTGGTTGATTCCCACACAGGTTTTGTAGGACGACGAGCAGCAGCGAAGGAAATCCAGGCAAAGGCACGCTGTTATTTGGTCCGTTTGAGGATCAAAGGTACGAGAGCGCAGCATGCCGCGGCTGAACGAATCCAGCGGTGGATTCGCTGTTTTCTGGAGGAGTGCCACGCGTGGCGCGCGGCGAATAGGCAGCTCTTGAAATTGTTGCTGAATCGTGTGAGAATACTTCTTCCGTTCACGAGTGTCGATCGGGATATGGAAGTCCCACGGACGTCCACCAATCTGGGACGATGGGCCAAGCCCTCTGCCAAGACATTGTCGTCGACGACCGCAGCCTCCAATTTGATGGTCTTGAGCACGTCCGTCATGCGGCGGGAACGCACGTTCCTCAGTAATCGTTTTCTGCAGTGTAGAGGCCTTGGTTCAGCTCAGCTACTGGCGACACAAATAGTAACCGATACGTCCTTAATTCCACCACGATGGTCAGCGTCAACGTTGGCAAACGGGAAGTTTCTTTCGGCTGGCTGCGAGGCTCAGTATCCCGGTCAATTTTCGCTTCAGCTTGTGACAGTATCTTCAGCTTCTAGTCCGGTGCCTGTGGATTCTTGTTCTTCCGTGACTGTGCATTGGTGCGGAAACACCCAACAGCAGTCCGGATCGCCCTATCTGATGCATGTGGGTTTGGACTCGCCCGAGTGGCATCGTTTCGTAATCTTAAGTTGTGATGCCGCTCGTAAACCCAAATATTTTGGTCCCAGCGCAAAGAAGTCGCTTCTCCGATTCATCCTTCATAAAAGAATGTTGTGCACGCGTCGTTGGCTAAGCCACACAACAACAATCTCACCTGATGCGTTGCTTAGCTCGCTTGGCGCACGTACAACTTTCAGTGTGACCGCGGGACATCAACAAAATCCGAAACCAGTCGGTCGTGACACTCAAGGTGGGTATCGTCATGCAAGCATCACGGTGCTACTGTCAATCCAAACGCTGAGGAGGGCAGAAGCTCAAAATGTCGCATCGAATATACTTTTTGATCTCCTGGAGGATCTGATTCACATGATTCCTAGGATTTCTATTCACATTGGATGTACCGTTTCTCAGTACCAGGCCCAAAGCAAAGGCCTTGGAGCGTGGACAACTTCTTGCCGACAAAGAGGAGCATGGACTCGCCTCTCGTGGAACGGTTGTGTCGCGGGGGACTTGCAGGTCCCCATGCGTGACCATCCCTCTCATTCTGTCATGATGCGAAACGAAGGACTTCCCTGTGCCGTCGGACACTTCATCCTAACGGGCAATAGTGCTTCCTCTATTCAAACGAAGAATTCTGATGGCAGTGGTAGTGTAGATAACCAGAAAAAGTTTCTTTTGCAAATCGAACTTTCTCGCAGCGTCGGGGGGCGGCCATGTGGTGTTGCTATTCTAAATGAACGATTCTTCGATTGTATCCGACCCCAGAGGAACATATCCGTCTTTGTGAAGTCCAGCGTGTCCAGCAAATTTCCCCAAACTTCCGCTATGTCGCTGGGCTACCTTAACATGCAATTGACTGCGCGCCGCCTTGAGACGCCGCACTGGCGACAAAGGCTGCAGATAGTCAAGTCGTATGTGGGCACCATGATTAAATCAGTCCTCAGTAGCGCCTCGCAACCACGAATCGAGATATCCTTAGAACGGCTTACAGGCTTACTCCCAGAAGTAGATGTCGCTTCACTCGAGTGTTGGGTCACATGGGGGGGGCATTTAGCGACCACTTGGTTTGCTGCGTCCGAGTCTGCTTGTGAAGCATGTATTTCAAGTCCCGGTGTGCGATTAAACTTGCCTGCCCACGGGCTCATCATGCCAGTCCTCAAGCTCGAAATTTTGGGTACGTCATTCTCGAGCTCTAGTATGGATACCACGAGAAAGACTTGTTTTGGCGTCTGCTCTGTAAATGGCCATGAACTCACTAATCATGCAGGTCGCGTCGAGCTGAACTTTGTTGAGCCCCTCAAACCACTTTCGGCGAATTCCAGTCAGATAGACCAGGTAGCCCGACTCGTTCCAGGTCGTGTCGTTATGTTTGTTGAAGTGTTTGATGCTCCCTTCGGCGCGCAATCGCCTGAGCACGCAGACACTACGAGATTGCAACTTTCCATATTGGACTTGGACATGACTGGCTGCAAAAGTAGCTTGGTAAGTTCACATCTTACCGTCTTCGATCCTAGACTTGTTTTTCGTAGGTAAAGTCTCGCCCATTCAAAAATCTAATTCAGCCATACGCCGTCGTGCGATGGCACGGCCGCAAAGTTGGCCGGGAGGAAATAATGCGGCCTTCCCTAAATCCACTATTCTGCAGCCCGCTGCAAAATGCCCACCGAATCAATCGCTACGGGCTACCTCCGCAAGGGACGCAACTTTGTTTCGGTGGGCAGCCGTACATTTTTCGGCTCACCCCAGCCAACAGGTCGGCTCTCAATCGCTATGCGCCCATTGATTACAAAATTGGTGTTACTCTTGATCTCTACTCTACCGCAGTTGACATGCTTGGGTCTCAGGCACACCTCGACTTATTTCTTGGACAAGCAGTCCTGGAGAGTCCAATGGCGAAAATTTCACATGGGTCATATTGTACGCTCCCTCTGCGCAGGCGACGCGAGGACACTTTAAACGCATCCTTTCTTAAGTTTTGCTTGAGCAGAGTAGCAGAGGAGACTATTGAGTTAAATGTCTCCTCACTAAGATTAAGTGGACTTGCGGCGGCCGAGCGGCGCGCAGTCGAGAGGCACGAGGCCGAGATGGTGCCCGCAGGGTCTCACCAGAATCGGACATATAGATCACATCGCACTTTAAACGTGTGCTTGGAGGCTTTGCAGGCCAAGAAGCGAACACGTTTTCAATCGCTGATATACAGCGATACGGAGGGAACCACAAACTGGCCGCATCACAGACCTCTCACTCTATCTATTCCTTCAAGTTTACCTTGCAGCCTCGAGGACGTTGTTGTTCTTCGAATTTCTGTGTCATGTGGAAGTCGATTTCCCAAGAAAGTTGGCTCTGCGGACTATTCGCTACGGAGTCTTCTAACGGCACGGCGAAACCATCCGACGGGGCGCCCTCTCTCAGAGTGTGACGTGACCCTCTCACTTGAGGAAGATGGTTGTCCTACCCAGGCATTTGTTAGCTTTTCAGTTAGTCTAGGGCATCGTGTCACGTGCGCCTCTGGGCGTTCATTCTCTGTAAACAGCTACAGTAAGCCTTCGCGCGATACTTCAATAGGGACCCCAACGAATATTAGTAGCGTCGACGATGTGCGCAGTAGTCATCAAGTTCAACATGCTGGTCGTGTGGCACAAGCCTGGCCTCCCCATGACCTAGACTCAAATGACACGAATAATTATGCCAATACGGCTTTGGCTCTCGACGCAGAATGGCAGAACGCAGGTAGGGAGAATGCACAGCAGGAAGCCGCGGTAACAGTAAATATCTCTGATATGGAGTTGCTTGACACGTCCCTCAAAATAGAAGTCTGTAACGAGAACATGCTGCGACCAAATACTACAGTTGGTGAGGCTTCATGTATACTTAATAAAGTTGTCAACGCCATGCACACCAGCAGACCAGAGTGTAGATTTCCTTCTGTGGGGATCGAGCAAAATGAGAAAGGCGAGGTAAAGAAAATTAGCTTCACAGCTTGGCTGGAGAGAAACAGGTATTTCTCGGTGGGTGTGCACAATGTGCAAATTGCACGGCTAGCCAAACAGCTGAACAAAAGAAATCATGGCGCCGAGGTTTCGTATCTCTGCTTTAAGCTGGGGGGGTCCACTCTTCGCAAGAATCTAACGACGGACACACTTTCATCTGCAGATGCTTACTTACCCGCAACTGCGGGCGTCCTCGAACATTGCCTCCTCTACGTTGAACTGTGGCACTCAGACGCAGTTTCTGAGGTGCTTGTTGCTGTTGCTAGTACTGCGCTAAAATGCTTAACTTCTCTGGAGGCGCCAATTTGCTTCACGTTACCACTTCTGCGTCGCGGGGTGCAGGAGAGTGAGTGTGATGATCTCATTTCGCTCACGCTCACGTGCACTGAATTGACACACGAGGTGACAAAGACGGGTTTTTCAGTTGCACGGGATTCCCCGGGTTCTTCAAATCTATTCAAAGTACCAAAAATTCAATTGCAGGAAGCTGAGTTGTGCTTGCGGACCCTTCGCTTCCGTAGATCATCTAGCTCGCCAACCAGGCTCTATTGTACGACACAGGTAGGTCGCATTTTTCGTCGAACTACCATCAAGTCAGTTTCTTGCGCTAGCGCTGACTGGCCAAACGAGACGCTAGTCATTCACACAAGCTTTGACATGCTCATAGGGAAATTTCTTCAAATGCAGATCTGGAGTCGCACCACTGGATCACCGGACAGTCTAGTGGGGCGTGCCAAGCTTCACCTTACTCCAGAGCGCTGCATGCTACATTGCAGCCATCTAGCTATTGTGAAGACGTCACCTTCTGAACCAGTATGTGTGCAGCTTCGACAAGCTTCAGGTGCACCATGTGGCGTTGTTTCTTTTCAGCTTGTAATTATCGCAGAGGATACCTCTGCAATCACAGAGATCAGATGTCTCCAACACAACAGTGAGTCGTTGGCGTTTCGTATCGGACTCATTACATTTGCCGCAATGAATCACCTAGATGACGACGAGCTATATTCATCACCGCCCCTTGAACAGGATGCAACGGACAGCATTACACCGAATATCGTAGATGGTGCTCAATTTTTAGTTGGCGCTTTTGATGACAGCCAGTGGTGCGATCAAAAAGAGCTCCGCGATCGAAATGAGCTTCGCCTCGTCTTGCTCAGGACTCGAGGCCTTCGTGTCCTAGGGGAATCACATTCTGCTCACGATAATAACTTACGTGGTCTGCAAATTCGGTCGCTCTCGGGGGCGACACCATCGTCGAGGTCCATGGCACGCCCGGGCATGGTGTCTGCGCGCATGGTCGCAAAAACTGTAAAAATGGGCATTCGTTCAATGATTGGAGTTGGCGAGCAAGAATATAGCTACAAGTCAATTGATGTTGCGGCACTGGAGCAGGAGCTGGGTGAGCAGTTTATTCTCCCCGCATCGGACGTTGATTTCAAGCCACTTGGCTTGGAACTAGTTGTTCAGGGCAGCCACGAAACCTCAACTGAGCAAGTGGGGGGGCGCAGTCTCGTCGAGCTGAGTGAAGATGCACTTCCTGGTTTTGTCGCGGGGCTGGCCTATAGGTTTTGGCTGCAGCTCGGGGGGGACCTTGGCTCCGCGTCTCGTCCATGCAAGGTGCGCATGTGTGCGCAATGACTCCCAGTGACTCCCGCGCGCGCAGGTATTGACAGCGGAACCAGCGAATCCCGGACCGTATGGTACCCTGCAAGTGGCCATGAGGTGGACGCACAACCCCACGCTCGGGTTCTTCGATCTACCGCACAGGACGGTGTCCAATGCAATTACTTATTTGTCCCGAGCCATATATCTGAAACCAGGTGTGCGCACGTAAAAGCTGCACCTAATGAACTACACGTGGCGCTGCTTCGTGCTCGAGGACTGCCAGCCGTGGATCGGGGCGTGCTGGAGACTTCAACAAGTGATCCAGTAGCAAGAGTCACGATATTTTCTGCTAGTGGAAGCGTTATGGATGTTACAGAGACCACTGTGGTGAAAAGGTGCTTGAACCCCATTTGGAACGCAGCTTTCTCATTTGAAATTCAGCACGGCGGAGTATACCAAAATGGGAAAAGTGCAATGCTGGATATCACCATAGAGGATTGGGATGCTTTGTCAAATAATGATTTCTTGGGCCACACAGTTGTCCCGGTGTCGTCACTTCAAAGCAAGTTGAGACTACACAGCTGGTTTCCCTTGTCGAGCACAACGGGGCCGAGCAATGCGTGCGGCTACAGAAGAACTAGCTTCTGTGGGGAGATCGAACTATTTGCACGGTGGATACACAATCCAATTCTTTCACGCTTATCTCTCTCAGAGTCAGGCTCGGATGCCACACCAAACGAGCTTCGAATCACGCTAGTCAGAGCCCGTGGATTAAGCCAACCTGGATATCTACCTGATACCACGGCAATGCAAGACGATCCGTTTGTTAGACTGCGCTTTGGTACCAAAGTTTGGTTCACCGAGCGTTTTGGAAGCTTGTGCCCTGTTTGGAACGAAGCCTGCGCAGTCCCTTTTTATGCATGCGACATATCCTCGGGGGTTTTGGAGGTTGCAGTGACGCCAAAGCTCGATGACGCTGCCGAACTCAAGCTCCAATCTCTCGCTGCCCGACGGTCATCCAGAAATCTCCAGCCACTTCAGCAGTGGCTGAGCCTTCCTGTCTATAGTACTGATAGTTCAAGGGAAATAAATGTGGTACTGGAGTGGGGTTACAACCCGGAGCATGGATTCTTCGATCTGGAGGACGGCGAGAGTGTTGGTACCCCAAACCTACTCTACGTTGCTGTTGCCCAAGCACGGGCGTTAGGACATTGGGACTCGTTGTCGAAAGGACAGTCTAGCAATCACCGCGCCCGCAACCCCTACGTCCTAATCAGATGGCGTGGCCGGCAAATGGCATCGACTGTCCTGCCCCGAGCGCAGTCGCCGTCTTGGTACGAGACCTTTGTGCTGCCTGTGTGCATAGGAAACGCAAGTGAGGCCAGTATAAGCGCATACGATAGGCAACTGACTCTAGATGTCATCCACTGCGGACGAGATAAGGCAAACTGCGAGTTAATTGGCTGCTGTAGAATGGACCTCATGACCGAATTAGGTCATCGACGGCCTTTTCGATCCTGGCGAAAGTTATATCAGGCCATCACCCGTGTGAAAATTAACCAGCGGAGCAGGTTCTCGCGCCGCGCGATTGGTAGCGTAGCACAATAACACAAGGGGGCGTGTACACCGCGGGACAGATCGCGGCGATGAAACGACGTCAATCTAAAAACGTCATCGACGTGGAGGATCTAGGCGCCTCGCAGGACCCGTCTTAGTTCGTGCGCTGTCAAAAACTGATATCCGCACAGGCCTCTGAAACATGCACATATCCTGAGGTAAGTGGAGAAGTAGAAATTGAATTGAGATGGGTTAGGGATGAGAGTGGCGGAGGACCTGCGGCGCCCTTGTATAAACTACATATTCGCAATATGAGTGCCTCCATACTAGAATCAGATTCAGATTTTGTCCTCGACGGTGCTGCGCGCCTGGGGCTCCACACAGCACTAACAAAGTGCGCACCAATCAATGAGAAGACCCTTGTTCGCTTGGATCTATGCATCCTGCGCGCCGCCAGCCTCGATCCAAGTAGGGTCGGAATTGGCCATCCTTTCGTTATTGTTCGGTGCAATGATAGTGAAGTTCATCGAACTCCTGCACGATGGTCTACTCTTAGCCCAACGTGGAGTCGTGGTGCATCTGTTGTTTGCGTCCAGATACCCTCCGTTGCGTCAGGGACACCCTACGGGCTGTCCGTCGAGGTGTGGTGTGCTACGACATCAACTGCAAGAGCATGCTGCCTAGGACGGATTCCATTGATGCCGACCAAGCTGCTAGATCATGGCAGGGAATATGAGCATCAGTTGCTAGCTGGGGCCCTCATTCTCACTTGGAGGCAACTCAGGCCAAAGACCCTTGAGTTCCCTGCTGAGCTGAAGTTCTCACGTGATGAGGCCGCGAGTAGTGCAGCCAAAGAACTGTCATACACACTTCAAATCAGTAACTGGACGGTATATCCGCAAACCGAGGGGGCTTATATCTGTGCGTCTCTTGGCAGTGCATCAGCCATATCGGACGAGGGTTGCCTAGAACTTATGGCAGAACCTAGTTGTTTCACATCGCTCGAAGAGCTCCAGATCGAAGTGAAATCCAAGGGAGAAATTGGGCACAATTCAAAGTGCGGTGAATGTTTGATCCCGCTGCAAGCACATTGGATTGGTGACAAAGAGCCACACCAGCTTGTGCAGATGCTCACACACACGACTAGTGGCCTTCTTGGGCACTTGGCATTTAGCATACAGGTTCGCTGTCGCCGCCCACACAAAGCTAAACATGATGGGACCAGAACCACTCGTGAACTTGAGCGCCTTAGCGTTCTGCACGCCTTGCGTCGATCCGCAGAATACGCGAAACGTGCGAGTCAAGACGCCATAGGCGCATTTGAAAGAGCAGCCGATTCTACAGAGCGGAAGGCGCTCTCTGCCACACAGGGCGTCTGTCGTCGTGAAGCGATGCGCGCGATGAGTCGCCTGCAACATTCCATTGAGCTTGGCATATTGTACGACGGAGTCAGATCAGAAGTCACGGCGGGAGGCGCAGTTGAACAGCGAAATGGCCACAAAACCAAATGCGCTGCACCCAGATCAGAAATCACTACAGGGAGTGCAGTTGCACAACAGCACGCTAGTCGCGAAACGAGTTGTAGTGCACGGCCTTCATCCCTGGCAATCAAGCACAGGGAACTAGCTCACGTCAGGATTGACATTCGTATCGACCCAACAGAAAAACTTGGTATAATCTGGGGCGACGTCGAGAGGGATGAGCTGGCCGCACTTGTGGCCAACCGAAGTGGTTTCTCAGCTAGGGTGACGTCCACACCTCACGCTAGGGTCAGTCACGAGATGTCACTTCAATTCGCGAATGCTAATGATCAGCGCAGCAGAAGCGTCGAGAGAAATTATAGCGAGGCTGACGACATGAGTGAGGCCATGAATCAATATAGCAGCACCTTTAGCTCATTAGAACCACTGCTAGCTCGAATCAGTGTGGTCGATGAGGAACTCATAAAACTTTCGGCCGGCTCCAAATCACATGCTCGAACACTTGCCTTAAGAGCAGGACGCAACTTGACAGTCTTGGGTTTGCGTAAGGGCATGCAAGCTGCGCGCCTTGGTGTGTGTCTCGGATGGCGCGCGGTTTCTCTGAACGGCCGGGAGTTGGGCTGCAGGGAGCATCTTTCGACGGCGCTGAATGCTCCCATGGAAGAAATGATACTGACCTTCACGGCTAGGATAGAATGCAGGCACCAGTTTCACGCACTTCGCAACCTGAAACGTTATCTGGTAGCCACCAAGCGCTGCGAAGAAGTCTCCCAGGTCACGGCTGCAGCCCGGGAGAAGACAATAAGCCTTGATCTTCGGAAGCAGCTAGGAATAAGTTGGACAACTGCGACAGGGGGCCATGGACACTCAAAAGGTGGCCTTGAGGTGAAGGTGGTGATGCCGAATTTGGATCATATCCGAGGGGGTATGATCCTCACCCGAGTGGCTTCAAGGCCCGTTCATGACGAGGAAGATTTCTCTGATATTTTAGATAGTCTTCGCTCGACTTATACCTACGTTGTAAATTTTGATTTTATGTTACCACGACACGTTCACAAACGGGTAATTTTCTTTGATGCTCGGCAAGACTTTGGAGCATTATTTCAAGGCGATTCAATTTTACGTCTCCTCCCGAACGCACCAGCGACGAAAGCTCGAGTTAGGCCAGGTTGGATTTTGTTGAGTGTGAATGGGCTTGCTGTGACCGGGGGTGCCTCGCCGGTAGCACTACTTGCCGACTTAAGGCGACGCGCTAACGACCACGGGGACCCATTTAGCCAAGCCACAACTGCACGTCACACAGAACTAGTATTCAACGTCGCGGTGGACGATCTTATATCGCTTTTCATCAATCCGAGGAACCCAGGAATCGATTGGACTTTCCTGCCGCGAACCACAAAGGAAGGTTCGAGTTGTAATGAGCTCGGTGGTGATGTCTTCGTCAAAGAAGTGGTCAACGGCACAGGGCGTCCGAAGAGAGGTTGGCGACTAATAAAAATAGAATACAATAACGCTCAGCATTTTCCAGCATCTCCGGGCGCCATGATGGCCGCATTCGAGCATGCGACAAACCTGGGACAAGAAGAGGTGAAGGTGACATTTGACTGTGCTGAAGAAGATGATGGGTGCGACAGGGACAACGTAATCGGTGATGGGCGTAATGCCACCCCCGAAGACCTTGTGCCGCCGCCAGAGGCGTGTGGAACGCGAAACCTTCCCGTCGTGGAGCTTCCCGTCGTGGAGCCTTCAATTTACTTGCACATTATTAACGGAGCTGAGTTTCAACTCGGTGGGCTTGCACCACACGTGCGTATACGGTGGTGCCAGAAACAAGTGAGTCGCACTGCTCTGGGGCGATTAGACAAGCATAATCAACCGCATTGGAATGCTAAAAGCTGTGTGGAAATCAACCAGTGGACGCGATGTTTCAGCACGGAGGCGCAGTGAAATTTGATTTCCGCACAGGCTGAAAGCTTTCTGCTACCGCTCCCAGAAAATGCCGACGATGTCAGTCTTCGAATGGAAGTCTGGACGACAACATGCCATGGTCAGGTGACTCTCGAAGGCCAGGATCTTTTGCGCCAGTGCTTCAAAGATAATGACAAGCGAGCTAAGCGAGCTACAAGATATCGGATATCCAATCAAGACCTGGAGGTTACCTCCTCGCTTGCGATCATTATGGATATTATAACTCCAGCACGCGTTTCCGAAAAGACGCCATTGTAAATCTTGTCGCTTTCTTAGAGATGAAGCTCCTGGGTGGGCTGGGGGGGACCTCTGGCGGAAAAGTTTTGGGCCTATGTGCGCCTTCCTAAGTTAGACTACTTACATTACCTCGTACAGCGCCATCGAGGAGCAAGACAACCGCAACCCGACGCCGCCCTAAGGACCAGGGGTCCCATCAAACTCCGAATTTTTTAATTTTGGTGTGCGGGCAATTCGAGCCTAAGGGGCAGTTACCTCCCTGGGGCGTGGCCGGTATGGGCGAGCGAAAAGATTTTGGTCTGGCATTTTTAGTGGCCCGCGAACGTCGCCGTTGGCCTTCGTGCCGCGTCGCGTCGCGCAATGTTTCACCCCGGAGCTCCCTTGAGGTGACCAGAGGGGTTCAAAGGCAAATCACGGGTGATTGCCAGCCTAGCCATAGTGTGCTCATGAGAACATGAGAAAGTCAGTCTAAAGTTTCGTCCGCAAAAAATTACACACCGGGGCACACCGGGGGGGAGGCAGGGGACGGAACAGTCTACATCTCGTCGCAGACTAGCAAATACATTGATACAATTCGAGGACGGAGGGCAATTCGGAGGACGCGAAGGTAATTGCGAAGGTAAGTGCGAAGTCAACATCTCGCCGCTTAGCGACCTTCGTCCCAAGGGCGACCATAGTAAACAAGAAAGGAACATTTACTCCGAAGGATACTAGTACACAACTGGGCCCTGGGTCTGCACAAATTAGCCTAGCAGAGGCCCGGGGGCCTTTTGTTTCATAGGAGCCCTGTGCAAATGTTTAATCAAAGGCGACACACGCCTCACCCAGGAAATCCTAGGAAGAAACGGCGGTAGCCTGAGTCGTTCGCTCTCCAAGGCATCCCCGTCACTGAATCAACACCACTGTAAACGCCAGCATTGGTGCCGCAGAGCGTGATATGGGCCTCAATTTCTGGTGATGCCTTGTCATCATGTGGAGCGAGATACGGTTCATCAGCAATTTCTTCCCCGACGCTGCAGACTATATCAGAGCTCCCTTTCCTATCATCGATTGCCTGCCTTTGGTTGGCGAGGGCGAGAGAAGTTGCCTGTGCGGAAATTAAATTTCACGGCGCTTTCGTGCTGACTCTATCGCGTCGACCTCCAAGTCATTGACGCTACGTACGTCTGCTCGATGGCGTGGCAGTGCGGGTCTCTCACCGTTCGACCTAGCCGGCACGGCCCCATCGCCAAGAAATGCGTTTGTGAAGAATTATCGTGCACCCGAGTCACTGATTGATTTCCACACGAGAAGTTACTTCCGAAGCAGCCTCAGCATGATGATTTATAGTTGCTGCAAGGCCAATAACAACTGCCAGGTTTCTCGGCGCAATAGATCCGTGTGGTTTAACTGATTCAAAGCTCAGTGAGCATGATAATATTCCCTGCTGATGGCGACCAGGTCGCCCAATCTCGAATGTAGTCGGAGTCGTTTTGCCTTTGGAGCTGATGACAGCATCGAGTCGCGTCCGCGACTCACCCAGTAGGTTATCTGAAAGTGCGGCTCTTTCGCTCCAGATCTGCACTTGTAGTGGTTCCTCGCTGAGCAGAGACTCATCTACAACGATTGACACGCGGTCGTTCTTCCACAGTGCACGCTTCCCTGCGACTCTTGCCGTTGACGACCGTGCCTTTCTGTCTAGTAGTCGAAGTACGACGTAAGATAGTTGCTTTGCGCGCAACGCGCGGCCAAGCAGTCTCGATGAGTGTGTCATAGCTGGGAGTTCAGCGGCTGCCATGTCTGTCATCGACAATAAGACTCTTGGCATTAATTGTCCGGTGGTTTCGATGTTCTCCATATAATCGCGATCTGCCTTGTAATCGACTTTCACATCAGCATAAATTTGTTTGGGCAAATAAACCCGTTGCTGTCGTCCTGACTGGCGTCGTGTGATCTGGCGTAGCTCCAGGAGCTGTGCGGGCAACAGCGTGACTTGCCCAAGAAATGAAGTGCTTTCTCCGGATAGGCGAGCTGGAAAGCAATCGTAAACCTCCACTACAATGAGACGGGCAGGAGGTACTGGGATCAGTGCATTCCAACAAGGATTGGTTCCAAGTGCACAAATACTAGTGCACCCCAGCTCGACGCTGTCGTAGCGTACCAAGCAGTAGGCAGCCGGAGGGGTGGAGCAGCTCTCAGGGCCATGCGTGATATTGGGAGAATCAGGAGATGCACTAAGCCCGGCTCCATCTACCACGTGCAGAACAGTATGTCTCCCAGCTAGGATAAACCTCCAAACTGCATGCAGCACAGCAAGGATGGTATCTTTTGCAATTTGAATGCTCGATTGCGATATGCTCAACTTGCCGCTGGTCACCGTTGGGTTTTTGCTTACCTGCCATGACCGAGAGACGTTGAAGTAGTTCAAACGAGTGCTAACGGCAAGAACGATTTCACCGCCAGCGTTAGATGCCGTTGTCGCATTCCGAGTGGACCATGGGGCCAATGTGAAACTACTGGGCTGTCCATTATTAACAGAACACAATGGGCCATTGTCTAACCAAGATCCGGCTTTCATTTCCCTCATCATTGTGCTACACAAAGCGCATCTTCCAAGATGTTCTCCCGCATTGTCATCAAAAATGTCCAAGCACAATTCGTCCGACCGTGAAAGTGAGTTTTTGAGGTCAGGCGACCAGTTACTCACGGTCATAAGGAGTGCAAGCCTGGATGCCACACAATTTGTGCTTCCATTCCGCATATTCGTTTGAACGAAAAATTCCCGAGGGAAGCAAGGTCGTCGCTGTCTTATACCTGCATCATATAAATAGCTGTTGGGCCACCATAATTCCACGCGACCAACGAGCGTATCCCGAACACCGCCTGAATATGCGACCCGCAAGAAGCAACACACTTCTATGCGCTTCTCAATCAGCGAGCGGATTGTAGACGTCAGTACGAGGTCGTCAGTCCACACCAGGTCCGGAGTCTTGCCAGAAAATCTAGTCGCAAATGTCCGTGCGACACACCCGCCAATATTAAGTCGCAAATACATAGTATAGTCGTTTTCACACAACGACAAGGCGAATTGAGAAAGGCTCAGCCACGGCACGCGCAAGATGACCTCGGGCTCCAGGAGGGGATCATAAGTCCACAGCAAATCGAGCTCTAGTCTGTGGTCAGATCCAGCGTGTACCCAGGAGCGACGAGGGCGACAACTTCTGTCCATTGAAACTACACCCAACGAGCCCAGGGTACCAATATGCGTATGGTCGAGAAGCTCAATAGCAAGTACGGGAACACAACCTGCACTTGTGTGCTTCGACCCTTCTGCTGTGTAGTACGGGAATTCAAAGTGTTCGTTCCAAATAGGGTTTCGGGTATTATTTTCGACACGTGTGGTCGAATGGACTGTCCTATGAGTCGCATTCAAATTAAACGCTGGAGCGCCAATTTCATGCGAAGTATGAAGCGATACTGTCGTGAGTGGATTGCAGTCCCCACAGAACCCTTGCGCCCGAACTATTGCGAATTTGAGGCAATTGGGCACCAAATTGTAATAATCGTCGTCATCGTCACCGGGGAGAGAATACTCTGGATTATGTATCCAACGCAAGGCAAGCTCAACTTCGCCACAGTGCCTCGTGAAGCAGTCATCGCCGCCAACATTAAGCGGAAACCATCGCCGGAGGGTCCTGCGATTCATTAGTAAACTCAAAGCAATGTCCGTCACACCTAGTATATTTGGAAGACTTCCAAGATTCCAGTCAAAAACTATGACTTTCAGTGACGATTCTACAGAGTCAAGGGCGCGCGTCCTGTAATTTTTGTTCCATATCGGACATAACGTTCGGTGGGAAACTCTCGACTCGTGTATTTGACTGCTCAAATGCATTCTCACAAAAGGATCCGCAGAAGGAGTGCCAAAGTATCCGCGTTCGGACGCCCGTAGGCCTCTTGCTCTAATTAGTTTGATGAGTAGTTCGTTTGGGGCTGCAGTGATGCAGGGCTCTTGAAGTGTCTCCAAACCATCGCAGTCTAGATTAAACCTAAGCGGCGCTTGATATGAGGAAATATAGGGAAGGATGTCAAAATTCTAGTGACTCAGGGTGGTGCCGCCATTGAAGAGCAAGTTCCAGCTCTCCACGAGTGGATAAAATTGTGGGGTCTTCAGGATGGCCGGCCCTAGAATGGAGCTCGGATCGACCTTTCCTCAAGTCAGAACAAGGAAGCGTGCCGTTTTTACTGGTCTCTACAAGCAAATTATGCCACGTGCGCTTAGTCACACCGTCACCTAGCATTGAAAGTGATGTCCTGTCGCTACCCAAAAGTACGTCGTCAGAGGAAACATCTCCGTCGAATACGTCTACCATAAACTCAAGCGCATTAGCACCATCAGAATCTGCGAATGCACGCATTGTTAGGACCTCGTTCCAAACTGGGAAGGGTGATATAGGCTTCATTGACGAAGACGCGTACTCCCCGTTGCGGCTTAAAGTCACTAGGGGATCAGATTTGTGTTCTGGCTCGAGACGGCATATATCGACAACAGGGAGGTTACGTGCCTGGATTATAGCCACTAGCAACTCATTTCCGGGGGCCAGCCTGGCAATCTCATCAGTGAAGTAATCGTATGCAAAGTTTGCAACCACACAGAAGTGTAAAATTCCCCTTGACTTGATTGAATGCGGACGTGACAGACGGAGCTCAAACGCGCACTCAGTTCCAACCTGCGTCAGACATTTGCCCATGTTTATATGAGCTTCACCAACGAGGAAATTGTTATTCCACAGTTGGAGTGTCAGCTCGTGGCTTGACGACCTATGGATAATATCAGGAATAGGTTCAGCTCGCAGCGAGAGAACTTCCCCTCGCCAATCACAGCCATGTTCAGTGGTTGTCTTCGCACATCGTCCACACATACGGACAAGAACAAAGAGCTCTCGTGCGTCTCTACATTTTGCTCCCCAGTACTCTGTTTCCGGCGAGAGTGTTGCGGTCAAGTTGTAAAATTTAAGGTCATGCCCTCTGTAAGTGGACAAGGGGCCGCAAGAGGTACGAATCTCAGGGGCTAACGTAAAGTGATCTCGATTTCTGGAACTGCAAGACTGCTGTGGTACTGCCTGGCACTTTTGTGGTACAGGAGTGCCATTTCCCATTAGCGTTAGTGAAAAAGAGAGTGTCGCATTTGCAGAAATCGCCACTCTTTGAGGATGCCATTGATTTGTGCAGCAAGAAAGGTCTATTGATTGTGAACCGAGACTATCATCTGAACAAGGACTGCGGTCGTGAAATAGTTCAACTTTCAAGGTGGGGTTTGAGGCAGTATACCAACCAGCTAGTGTTACAACTTCTCCTGGCGGCCAGGTCACTAAGGGGCCAACAGCGCTCAGAACTGACGAGCGTTGAGTGTATAAATCCAGTGTGAATTTTATATATGGGTCTAAGGTGTGCAGGGACCTTAGATGGCACGGCAACCCACGGGCCATTTCGAGCATAAATTCTGATGCTTGAAGATAGAACGAAGGTTGAGGCCGAGGGATTGGAGATCTAGGCTGCAATGTTGACATCGTACTGGCGGCGTGCTGGCCGAGCGCAGGAGAAGACTGGCTTGTACTGAAAGAAAATGTAACCTGGAGCTGTATCAGGGTTTCCTCGCCGGAGTAGTCCATAAGGCAGATGCAGGGTTGCACGGGAGCTGTTAAATTGCCAACTGTCCCACGGCTGATGCAACGCTTGGACTCGATCGTCCTGGCCCATATTTCCAATTCCAGCCCGCCAATAACATCTGTTGCGGGAAATCCAATTCGATCCATGAGCAAGCCTGCGTACGTGCATCGTCGTCGATCACACTGCGTGAAACCTATTTTTTCCGTGCTTATTAGTCGATCACCATAGCGTGCGACGAGAAACACGTCCATCGCGGCGTCGGCCCGCGTTTTGGCCCTGTGAAAGTCGCAGGTCGTGGCGAGTGCCGCGTAGAGCACACGAACTCGATCTTCCGGTTGCAGCACCATGACGACGAAAACCGGGAACCTCTCTGAGTGGGTATCGAAAGTCCCCTGATCTTGACCTTTCTCGGGATAAATGGTACTTTTTAAGTGCAAAAAGTACTTTTCGTGCCAGAGTGGTCGCGTGCTCCTGTGCTTGGTTGATGTCCGGCCAATTTTGACTCCATTGAATGTTATCAACACAAATGGATCATATTTAGTCGTTGAATGTGAATAAACGAGATCATTGCCACCAAGAACGCAGATCACCGCGTCGCAGTTGTCGTGATCACAGTGGGTCGATGAGCTCGCGTCTAGTGATTGATTATTGGGCCCTAACCGCAAAAGCACTAGGTTGGTCACTGCAGATGCGCCTTTCCTTAACTGCCGATCGTGTGATTTCCATGTTTTTTGGATCACTGTAACTGCAGCCAGAGCCGAATCATCTGGTTGACATGCTACTTTTCTTGCGCGCACACGCACGATGCGTCTGCACGCAAGTACTTGTCGGGCCCGGGCTTGGATGCGCCTGGCCTCTGTCCATTCATTAAGTGAGTGCTTTCCAAAATCAACAATGACGAGATCGATAGAACATGTGGGGTTAGTGGCCGAACTAGGCCATACGACTCTCGGCGTTCGGAGATTAAAGAGACACTTCAAGTCAACACCGGCATTATTCCACGGACTAGGGCCGTGCCATTGCGGGTTGTTGCACTTTGCTTGACTGGGCACAGAGCCCCCCCGAGGTCCTGAACCAAACACAGAGGCATAGGGCCAGCGTTGAATCGACCCAGGCCACCTCGTGCCGCCGACCAAACGGCCTTCGGTAGCTGCGAATGAAGCTGATTCACGCATGTTTATCCCTAGATTTCGAGGGTCTTGCAGAGATGCTAGACCCTCCAGCTGGATCGAGACTGCATGGGGCGCTGAAGCATGGGATTCCTCCACAACAAGATGAAGAGTGATTGAGCCAGTACCCGCGCGCAAGAAGACAGTTCCATGCCCATCTGATATAGCCGCCATTACTTTACTAGCTTTACCGGCCCTGAAAAGCTCGAATTCAATCGGTGGTGTTGCGACGAGCCTGCTCATGTTGTATGGAGAACGTGCACTATGGGAGGGTTCTATATAATAGTCCGTCTGTGCCGAAGGCAGTCGTTGGAACTCATCCCAAGAGAGAAATATTGAGTCCACGTGCGTAACGCGTGCCGCTTTAGGGGTTTGGTTGAACCTAGAAAATGAAGTGTTGGTAGAAGGCACGCTCCTTACTCTCAACTCCAGGAGGTCTTTGTCTCTCCGAGCACTGACAACACCGCGGCCGAATGGGAGCAAAAAAGCAGTTCGGTCAGGCTCCCCTTTATGGTATTGGCAGAAGCCAACCCGTTCGCCACACCAATATACGCCAATCTCTGGAAGTCTATCCGGAATATTGCTACCAAAATAGATAGGTCCGATCATAACAAGCCTAAGTCTGGAGATTACGTCATCATTAGCAAATCCTGAGAGCAATGGAAGCAGCCGACCTGACTTTGCACGTCGGCCAGTCCTTTGTTTTACACGCCGCTTAGTGAGCTGCACCTCTTCCAGCAGTATACGATGGTGGACCCGAGCGCGTATCACCGCAAATGGGGGAAACCTTACCAAGAAATCGCACCTCTGCTTTGTATTGCTGGGTTGCAAAAGCCGTTGAGAGAATGTCGAGTCGGCTACCGAATCACAACACACGTTGAACCTATTTCGCAACTCGAGATAGGAGATATCTGCTTCGCTGAAACGCCTTGAGATCTTTGCCAGGACGCTCATTCCCGTAAATGCAATCCCGAGCAATTGTTTCGCAGACCAAAGCTCAATCCATAATGCCGCACTACGTCCGCGTGCCAAGTCAGCGTCCCAGTTCAATGGCAGCCACACTAAAACTTCCTCCGCGCTAGCAATGAAGTCCGCTCCATACCTGCACGGCACAGGAGCCAAAACGGACATTTTAGTCGGTTTTGCGTCTCCCTGCTGTTTGTAGCAAACGACGATCAGCACATTCTCGATTGACAAGTCCTCGCACGGAGCCACGACACATAGTTTGGAGACTGAATGCGACGTCGCCGCGGGTCGTCTAGTAATGGCACCGGAGATTCCAAGGAGTGTCATTCTGAGTCGTATCCGCGAACCTCTCCCACCTCTCACGGGGAGCGATGCTGTATTGAAGGAACATCCTGGCCGTTGCTGATGCAATCGGACAACGACTTCACCCAAAACACCTGCATTTTCCGGTTCGTGATGTATCTTAGTTGACAATGCGCCGTGAGCATCAGCGAACCCAACAGCTGGCTTTGTCGACACGACTGCTATGACTCCAGGTCCACGGACTCTTTCATCTCCGGATAGTGGCGAGGGGGTGGGGCGGATGTGAGAAATTGAATCGCTTTCCTTCGGCCAGAGTGTTAATGTCCAGCGAAACGGGAACATCTGATTCACGCCCGACAAAATAATGCAAGCGTGCCCCAAATATAGGTGCTCGAAGCGCGGAATATGATTCGTCCCCCGGACTGTGATGCGAAGCATGCCGGCACCCGGAATAAAATCTACCGGAAGCAAGAAATCTGAATGAGACCAGTAACGACAGTGATTCCCATCTGCCGGATTTGAGTCTGTAGTTCCAACGTGGCCTCCGTTCCAGCTTATCACGGCACGCGCATCGCATGTATCTTTCCCACCGCGCGAACCAGGAATCTGAATCAACAGCATCTTGCACGGAAACGAATTCACGCCCCACCACGCAGCGGCGTGAGAGAAATCTGGCTCTGTGACGGTGGAAACGCCAAGCATCAGAGTCCCGGTGATGCGAGAGTCAACACCCTCGGGAACATCACGTCTTGCAATTAATGGCAATACTATTTTAAGTCCCACACGATGGGCGCTCCTAGGTTGACACGTGATTGCCGATGTTGTTCCAGCTACTAGGCTTTCTCCCAGAAACCCATATCTAAAACCGTTCTTCTTTATTAGTTTCCACAGTATCAAACGCAGTTCAGGCCAGACTGAGTGGTGTCCTGCGGCAGATATATCATATGCTGAGAACTCAATGATCGAGTTGAAGACAGCGGAATTGTAGTGGTGGTCCTTACCGCCTGGTGCGGTACTAACACTCTTAGCTTCGGCAAAACACACGTGCCTTCGATTGTAAAGCACCTCAATTGTAGCACCATAAATCGCTTTGGAAATACCGCGAGCTGATATTAGCTGCAAAGACATCCTTTTATGCGGAGTGGTCCCGTCTTCTGGGTGCAGGGTGTACCACGGCCAATTTGAGGAATTCATCTGGTGTCGTGCAAGGCAGTTTATCCACAATCCTGCTTCGTCAGTTGCTAAGTCAAACGTCCGCGAGTCGCAGACACGAGGTGAAAGGTAGAGACACAAGCTTCCCTGAATTTGTGATGAAACTTCCTCAGATTGTGTTGCTCTTGCTCTAAGTGGCATGTCGATTCGGTGAGGGGGTGGGCTGCGGAGCATGCCGTCCTTGATTCGACATTGGCCTAGGAGCACATACTGACGCTCCCTCTCGTTTTGTGTCTGCCACAACTCGATTAGCAAATGATCTTTAATTTTGTACTTTGAGCCCACACTTAATGTAAACTGCCCCTTGATGGTTCTAGAACTATCTTTATCCCTACATTTTACGCGACTGTCAGACGCGTCGATTGTAGTTTGAGCCTCCGGAACAAGCCTGCCATTAAGCCACACCCTCAGAAAGCCAACACGGCACGCAAGGTTCGATGTACCGAGAACATACAAGTCCAGGGTGTTTGGCGGTGTACATTTTGGCTGATTGCCGATGCGGATCCAGTCCCGCATGGAGGGAACAACGTCCTTGAGCGCCAAACGGACTTTGAGCACGCCTTCACTTGATTCTGATGCCACTCCTGCACTGTTGGCACCGTGACTGATGAGCTTTAAGGAGTGAAAATCTGGATCGATTTGTGATGAAACAGGTAGCAATTCACCCGAGCCCCTTAACGTTGTTGTTCCAAGGAGAGTTCCTCTCCGAGCAAAAGCACCAGAGCTGACCGTATCATATACCTCAAAGCAGAGCTCAGGGTGCGAGCTATCACTGCAGCTTACAGGCAACTTACCGGGGTCCACAAAGATTTTAAAACTGTTTCCGAGCGGGTGCCATCTTGGATGCCGAGTCTTGTGCTTGATGTCAGTACGACCCACCTCTTTTCCCTCCCAATAGCAAATGACGAACGGGCTAACCTCACCAGAGCCTGGAATCAGCCTTTTAAATGATGCGGGATTTGTGGGTCGATGATTAGCGGAGAGTTCGTGCGCCTCAAGTACGCGCACGACAAAGTGCGGCTCTCCAGGGATTAGGTGTCCCGCCATGTGTATCTCACCCCCGACTAGGCTATTTCTGTTGTTCCTCGTTCCTTTGCTTTGAAGTGCCCTGACAACTCGACGACCAACTGCAAGACGAAGGTCGAGAGAACTGAGTGATGCAGCGCCGAGGAAAACATCGTTCCCCCTTGGCACATAATCATACACCTCTACGATTATCGGCGGGTTCTGGGGGCCACTGGCGAATGCGATAGCGTGAGGGATGTCAACACTAAACAATGGAGCGGTTGGGCATGCCATCTGAGCTCGAAACAGCGGCGCGGTTGATTTGAGAGTCACAGCGGAGCGAGCAAATTCTTGTCCGAGGTAACTCACAATAACATAGGCGTCGGAGGTGCGAGGAGATGATGAGAACATGTTAGCATCGGCCCCCTGAATATTTGTGGCGTACAAGATTTGAAGTTTATATACCACTGCCTCCATCACGCCCCTGTCGCGCGACTACCTGCTTGTACACCACGTGATTACTTTGGAGAATTTTAGCCAGAATAGATCTCTGTCTTCTTATATCTACAGGTGCGCATTAATTCACGTAAATTACAGCGACATCTCACTTCCTCGTCGTATGGAATCTCACCGTCGGCGCGATGATAGTAAATAAGGCATCTTCTCCTTATCAAAAGTGATAGCTCTGGTGTCAGAGGCGCGGCATGCGATAGGCTTGTTGCCTGGGATACATGATTTTCTACAGGCAGCAGCACTATGTGAGTGAGCAAGAATCTGTAAGAGATAAGTCTCGGACCTCCAAGTTGCACGCGCCGCCACAACAAACTTTATCCGGATAGTCTTTTGGAAGGTTCAACGTGCTTCTGTAGCGATTTATTCGTTTGCAATTGCGCCGTCACCGTGCCTAAACGCAATTTGGAGGCACACTCAGGCTGGCAGCAAAAATTGTTTTATGCACGATAATTAGCGTTGCGCACGCCCGCAGCGCCCCGGCAACATTCGTGCTATCCCTGCCGACGAACCTGCACCTCGTACTTGGTTACGAAGGCGGTTATCGACTTATTGCAAGATATCTCGACGTGAGATGAGCCGCTTGGTAGATCAAGTCGGCGAAATGCCTCTACGGGCATACTGACCCAGCAGCCGCGCGGGTGTGCTACAGCGACGCACCCCACAATGAGACACGCGCGGCGCAAGCAAAACGACGACGGAAGATGTCGAACCGAGGACCCCCTCGTCCTGTCGTAAAAGGGGGGTCAGACGCCTAAATTTAGTGGTCTCCACGTAATATTAAGGATATCAGGGTAATTTACCTTCAAGTTGATACCATCTAATGGAAGCTGCGTAAGAATCTTACTCGAAAGAATTACCCGGGGTGGGGCGGGGGCTCAGGCTACCTGCACCGTCCATTCTTTCGGGTTATGGTGACCATTCTTGCACATAGACCCAACAGAAAAATATGGCCCCACGCCCCGCGCACTCGTTACTGTCGGCCCGGGCTACAATGACTCGGATTGTACCGCTCCAGATGCCTTTGCCATAGTGTGCCACCCTGTCTGGTCTCTAGTGCTGGTGGATGTCATTTTCGACGCCGGGGTTTGGGGCGTAGCCCCAACCCGACGTGCTGGCGTGATAGCGTCACGGTCAGGACAGAGGGCTTATTATGGTGACACGGCCGCACGTATCCGACCTACCGGGCACATCATGATAAGCACCCGCCTGCCTGTGGGGACTTTTTTAGCCCACAGACTCGGACAGCCGGCTCGCTATTCCACTCGACTCGGGCTAACTTGAAATGATGGGTTTTTTAGTGCAGCCTGAGGAAACCAAACCGTTTAGTACTGGCCCGGGCCCCAGGTACTTCAAATTTAGCCTGAGTAGAATCACTTGTAATTAAAAAGGCCAGAACGTACGTATCTGAAACTTTTAAAGCGCTTTGACCATCGACCGTCTTCGACTACTCTCGACCACTCCCTCTCAGGGGGACCTTGCTACAAACACCATTACGGTACTAAACCTGATTCAATTATAACAAGCGTTGAAAACGGTCCTGGGGATTTTTTGTTACCACCGCGCGCCTCTAGGGTAAGGAAAACTCGTTTAGTAAGAATAAGAGATTTGGTAAAACTGTGGCTAAATAGCGGCTTCCCGAGCAATCAAGCAGTCTATGTAGCTCACACGACCCCTCCGAGGCTCCATGCCAACAGGTTTTGGTCGTGGTGCCCGTTTCGCAGTTCGTGTACACGTCGTCGAACGCACCTCGTTTGACACCCGCGTTTGCAATAAAACATCATTGCACTGCAAAACCCTTCCGACCGGTCGTTCGTGGGCTATGGGCGAGCACTATATCGAAATATGGTTAAGCTACGACTCAATTGCGGATTTCGTGCCTGAGAGCAACACGCCGCTGTTCACCAGCGCCGCGGCGCGTCTCGGGGGAGAGCAGCTCGTTTTCATCCGGCCTTATGATATATGCACCGACGCCAGCCCTCGCTGGTGTCTGACTGGGCCCCAGGGCCGCGTGCGCGCGGTGCTCTGCTGGGTCAGCCCGAGTCCTTTTATTTGCAAAGAATAGCGAAATGGCCATACTTGCGGCTCTCATTTACACGGACGGACCTCACCGTACGCCCCCCGGAGCTCAAGCGGCCCTTAAGAGGCCCCTACGAGCTCCCCGGGTCAATGCGCGGGGTACAGGCGCCCGATGGAGGCAATCCCTTACTTGGGGTCACGCCCCTTCCTAAGACCCGCAGCCCCCGGCCCGGGCCCGGGGTCGCACTGTACTAGTACGAGCGATGAGACGCGGGTCCAAGGCCCAGGCTCCCGTTCCGAGCCGGAATTCCAAGTTGAGCCTGAACTTGAATAGCCCAGGCCAGGGCTGGTCACGGTATGTCAAATATAGCCGGAGAGGCGGTCCGGGTCACTAACCTGAGTAGGACACTGGCAAACAGGGGACCCCGACTGCCGCCAAAAACTGTAAAAGTGGCTCCTGTCTACGAGCCTGAGCAAAGAACTGCCAGCGTGGGACCCAAGGCTCCCGCAACCAAATTCCGATGATCCGCCGGCGAGTCGCCCCCCCCAGGCTGGCCAAGTGGCCCGGCCGAACTTGCCACTGTCAGTGATCTTCAAATTTGAGGTCCGGCCCCTTCTGTGACCGAGGTCCGTGCATATTCCCCTTGGCGCACGCGCGGGGTCCCCACTCACACTTACTTTACCTGAAAGTCACCACTGGCAGTTTCAGTGCACTTTTTTTGCCGTCCAGGTAACCCCCCCCCCCCTGTGGATAGGCCGTTGTCGTTTTGCAGCTGGCTGGCTCATGGCTGGCTTACGGTGGTGATCTTAGAAGATTCTGTCTGAAGACGGCGGTCCTATTTGCGGTACGTCTGGTTAGGGGCTTATCTCACTCTATGCTACCATTGATAGGAATAATTGGCTAAGTAGTCACCCATCCACACAACCCGCGCTTGCCGTTAGCCGCCCTCGTATCCACCCTGCTTTGACAGTATCCAGATTGCAAGCAATGCTATCAATTTCACTGCGAAACGTAGCAACTTGTTGCTGATACATTTTGAGCTCCGCCATCATTGCCTTCATTTGATCTCTTTTTTCCCTGAGGTTATTTTGGTAGGCGATAAGTCGGCCCGTGGCTTCTTGGCCATGCTGCCGGCTAAGAAATTTTTTGAGTTTGATGTACGCGCCTTCCTTATTTTGAATCAATGAATCTTTCTCCAATATCTCCCCTGTTTTCAGAATAATTTGTTTCTGAAGATTGTTAATCGCTTTTAACATCTCGAAGCGTTGAGGGTCTGACGACTCCAGGATTCTCCAGCGATGCACATTAATTGGGCGCTCCAGTTTGTCTCGAAGAGCCTTATTCTTATGGCGCTCGTGTAGTAATTTGCGTTCGAGATTGAGGTGTGTCTGGTGAAGATCTTTAATTGAGATCATTTGAAGTGCGGAATCATGACCCTTGCGTTGTTTGTCCTGGACATGCTTAGTTAAAAGTCGAAGCTCAGTTGCCTTTTCAGCATAGCATGACTCACCACGCTGCAGGATGGACCAGTGCGCCTTTATTTTTGCATAGACTGAGCCTAGTTCCTGGTTGCGCTGAGTTAGTTGAGAACTGAGTATCTTATCCTCGCCAACAAGAGCATCATATTCTTTACGCTGGCGCTGGCGCTCCTCGTCAGCCTCCTGTGTGATTTGGGTAATTTTTTGGATTTCAGTGCGTTGGTTCAATATTATCTGTTCGCTTGACACAATTTGTTTCTTTATTTTTGTGAGCTCATTCCCCAAGAACTCGCACTCTTTCACAACATTGTGGTGATTGAAATGTTCCTTCACAAGGTTGCGGTCCTTTATAGTTATTTCCTGTTTCAATTGTTCAATTCGGTGGCTCATGATTTTAAACTGACGTTGCATGTCTGCTATCAATTCTTGCGATTTAACGAGGCTTTTAGAATTCAGGTTTTTCTCACACTGTGCTGCATCATACAAATTTCTTTGCTGCTTCAACCGAGCTCCATGATCGACTATCTTGTGGTGTATTTCGAAGATTTGCACCTCTTGTAGCTTAAGCTGTTCAAGTGCGACATAGTACTTACGAGAAGCCCCCTTTGCCTCGCGTTCATGACGCTCATTTTCTTGCACGAGGTCCTCTATCTGTGCCCGCTGTAACTTTATGTTTCTAGTGTAACTTCGGATCTCATTCTGAAGATTCTTCTTTGCATTTTGGTTAACTTTGATCAGGTCAAATATGAGTCGTGATGTTGTTTCTGATGTACCAAAATTTCGGCTAAGTATCTCTTGTTCTCGACCGAGATCTTCGAGCTGCTTTTTGTAGGTTTCTCCTTCACGCCAGGCAAGTCGAATTTCACAGGTTTCTAGTCGCATAATACTTCCACGTAGACCTTCGCGCTCGGTTACTCCAAGCCCATGCAATTTTTCTACCGCAGAAAGCTTCTTGAGCATGGACTCCTTGGCTTTTGTTGTCTGCTTCACTTGGGTAGCTAAAGAAGTTACACGTTGTTCCATTTCAGTAACATGGTGGCGCAGCAACTCATTATCATTCTCTGTTGTCTCATTTGCATACATCAAGGACTCCAGCTGTTCTGTCAGTTGCTGCGTTAGCTTAAATAGCTTCTCATATTCCTTGAGATTCAGCTCCATGTCTTGCTTGGACTTGAACAAATGAGCCTCTGTGTCTGCAATCTCCGTTTCTTCCACATTGTCACCATTTGCTAGCTTCCTCGATACTGCTAAGTGATGTCCTACTTCTACTTGGCCCTGCTGAAGCTGTTCATCAAGCGCCAATTTTGTACGCTGTTCTTGCCTCGCTTCTCCGCGTCTGACCTCAACCTGCGCATAGATTTCACTGACGTGAGCGTACTCTCGGTCTAGAGCTAAGTCTTCCTGATCAACAACTTTCTGCAACTTCTTGGTTTCTGATTGCGAGGCCAACGACAATACTTTTTTTGATTCGATACTACGCGTTAAAGCCTCTATCTGTTCCATGATACGCCGCCTGTAAGCCTCCTGTTCGTCTGACCAGCCGGTACCCTGTTCAACCTTGAATTTTAGATTTTCTGTCGTTGTGAGGAGCTCATTTATTTGAGATCGATTGTGCTTCTCCCTTACTTGAAGAAGACCTATTTTTTGCATTCCAGATTCGATTGCTGTTATCATACGTTCTTTATGATTTGTCGCGTCTATTCGAGATCGCGCGATGGTTCCTGCTGTGTCTCGTAGTGTAGCCAATTCTACTGTCTGTACCTCGATTTTAGCCTGTGCAGCCATAATGTTCTGGCTGTAGGTTTCCAGTAATAACTGCATCTCGCTACATTCCTTCTTAAACGAGTCAAACTGCAACTCAGTATTAACACGCGCATGCAATACATCATCGTCCATAGTCCATACAGCAGGTAAGTATCCGGTATTTCAAAGTCTGCGTATCGAAACAAAGCATTCATATCCGAAGTATCTATAATGCAGCCGGACTATGCGGCGTTTCAGGCCTATGCGGTCTTCACTGGGCCTCGGATTGCATCGAATACGACCGCTGCGCAGCGCTGCCTCCGGGCCCGGCCCGCCCAGTCGACCACGATTCCCCTCCGAGTCACGCTCAGGCTCATCATAATGCCAATGGCGCTCTGTGGACCAGCGCATGCGGCAGAAGACGAGGCGGATAGCCTCAGATAGCCTCAGATGACGGTGCATACTTATGCCGCGTGCCACGAGAAGAGAAACTGGGGATCGACGCATGCCAGTGAGTCGTTTACACCGCTTTCGTTGACTCTGACTGTCTCGCTGGGGAACGAAGCCCTATGGCTCATCGCGCACCCGTGCGATCCCCAGAGCTAAGAGAGTCCGAGATACGTTGTAAGTGTTCGAGCACGCCAGGGCTGTGGAGTTGCCGACACGCCAATTGCCTTTTTTCAGTGGCCCGGGTCAACAAGGCTGGTTCAACGGCTCAATCCAGCGGCTCGAGGCCAGTAGGAATGACCCCACCTTGATGGCCTCGTTTGGCCTTTAATAGACGGGCCTCGGTCCCACAAAGCTATGGGAATCGTGCGGCGTAGTGGCCCGTCCCCAACCGTTCAGGCGGTCGACAACAACGCGACGCCGGGGCGTCTACTCACCCGTTCCCTAGTATGCACATGGCCCTGCGACCGCGGATGTCGGAGTGCGCAACATACCTACGCACGGCCTAGGTCACTGACAAGTTTTTCTACTACAACACTGCACACCAAAGAGACTAGAGTCATGCCCCGTACCATTAATGGTACCCCACAAAACAATAGCCAACTTAGGCTGGGGCCACGGGGCAGTAAGGATTCGCCAGGGTGATGTTTGAGGCGTGGGGCGACTCTTTCCTTGCCGCGCCAACTTGGCGGGCCTGGAGATGATCAATCGCTCAGTCACATATCCGAACCGGTGCCGCATACCATCATTGAGTGTATGCGGTGGACTGCCATCTGTCACCGCCGGTTAGACACGTCGTCGCCGGCGGCCTCCGTGACGGGGTCACGGTAACGACCCGAATACCGGACGGCAGGCGTTCCCCCTCCTTGCGAGGGGCGGAGCCCGCCTGGAACGTACCACACAATTCGGTACGCTCTCCGAGCGTCCAACTAACTCGAAAGGGCCTACGAGCCCGGGTGCACATGGCATAACGATTCCAGAGTAACCGCTAGAATGCTGAGGGGCAGCCGACGGGACCGCCCCGCTCCTCCCAAGGGACACGAGCGGCGGCACGGCCAAGTGCGGCCCAGCAGAGTACACACACGAAGCGCACGGACGGCTGAGTGACAATAGGGGCTTCGTCCCGCGTCGACAGGGCACAGCAACTCGACAAAAACTTCCCCGACATACCGCGGGTCATCAGTCCATCGCGAGGAAACTGGAGTGCCCCGCCGCCCCTGCAATCCGGAACACTTGGAGCTTCACTTAGGCCGACGACCGGAGCATGCGCGGTACACGCCCGACCCGAAGCTTGGAGCTCGACGAACGACGAGCCGGCCCCGGGGCAACGCCCGGGAGTCCCGGCACACACCGCCAGTCGACGTTAAGGCCCGCTCACCCGTTGCAAGGCACAAGCGGCTGTGACGAGACGACCTGGGTTCATACCCCGGGTAGGTGAGCTAGATGCTTACCTACCTAGGTAGGTAACTAAACTAAACTCAACTAAACTATTATCGGTATAGTAGTACCCCGAGGTAAGTTTTTCCCCTGTATCGACCCTCACATCTGTGTATCTAATGGCGGCCCATGTTGCCTATGGGCCTCAAGCTGGGGCTCTATAGACCCGCGGGAGTTCCCCCCGGCTGCCAGAGCCTGGCCTCACTGGCAGGCCCCGACTCACCGTCACAACGACCCCCCCTTACCAAACGCGCCTAATTTTTGGTACATACCCTTTAACAAGTACCATTTGAGGCCCTCTGGCCCTCAACACAGGCCC
>Ga0209090_10000252_pt1 | contig 33333 bp, 39 predicted proteins | sample ArcticOcean_MG_C_9_FD_187432 | JGI IMG/M metagenome (GOLD analysis project Ga0209090, IMG submission 187432) | Marine microbial communities from western Arctic Ocean - ArcticOcean_MG_CB2_152 (SPAdes) (version 2) | ecosystem: Environmental > Aquatic > Marine > Oceanic | place: Arctic Ocean... | reverse complement strand
AAGGTGAGTGTATGAGGATTCATAAAAATCAGGAACTCAATAAAGAAAAAATACAATGGATGAAATCGAATATCGAAATTGTCGCCAAACATTACAAAAGTTTGAGAAGAAGGGGTGTTCTCACAGATGAAGCCTATGTTGAGTGTATCGACAAACTACAAAAATATGTAATGTAATAGTATCATGAACGCTACCCTAAAAAAAATACTCAGGGGTAAAAAGGCGTGCGCCCCTGCGTCACACCTCTGGTTGAAAAAGAAAAATGGAACGATGACAAAGGGAGCCGTGAAAATTGGTGAAGGTCAGTATGGGAAAGTGTACCGTGGGTGTATAGATGATACATGTGAAAAGTATATAGTCTATAAAGAAATCAGAACACCTTCGTTGAGTGAGAAGACAAATAATGTACCACTTGCAAACTACAAAAAAGCGATTGATGAAATCAATCCAAAAATGGAATACACTATCGCGAAAAAACTGGAAGGTTTCGGTGTTCCAAAAATGTATCTTTATAAGACATGTGACAATAAGGACATTCTCTATTCTGAATACATCAACGGACATGAGTTAGCTGATTGGTTATGGAACCAACCCACTCTCTTTGCCGTTCGTTCTGTCATGTTACAGGTAATATATAACCTTTATCGCATTCAAAAGAAGTATCCAGGATTCCGTCATCACGACCTCCATCTTAGAAACATTTTAGTGCGTCCAGTACCCATGAAAGAGTTGAAAATTGGGTTGGATGATAAGACTTATACAGTTTCAAATGCAGGATTTGAAGCTGTCATGATTGATTTTGGATTTTCCGTGTTTCCACGAATTAAGAATCCTCTCATCAACGCCAACAATTACAAAAATATTGGTATTTCGAGAAAATCTGACAAACATTACGATTTACACTACTTCTTAAATTCTGTACATGATATTGTTAGTCAGCCACGAACTCGGACAGAACGTGTAGTGAAGACATTCATTGAAAACCTTTTACCTGCAAACTATCTCGTGCGTGGTTCTAATGCTGTCAAGAACTTTAGACTGAGAGGAAATAAGTCTGTGAACACCAGTTTCGAAGAGGTTCTTTCCAAGCCTTTTTTCACAGGTGAGAAGAGTATGCCACTCGTAATTCCCACCGCTATACCTCAAAAACCTGTGGTCATTATGGTTCCCAGAAGGAAAACTCCAGTGAATCAAAAAGTTGCAATGGCACAAGCTATAGCGGTAATGAAGGCGAAACCACAAAAACGAAAACTCATTACCCGTCGAAAATAAATGTATAGTTATGATATAAACAATGTTGGCGTTCATCATTCTCACGGTTATCAATATCATCATTCTCATGAAAACTAATCAGGTCACCACTACAAGTGGTGGAAAGGGTTGGACTGTTTTCGGGACCATGGGTTGTGGCTGGACCGTGCGCCAATTGGAGTACATGAAAAAGAACGGGAAACCCCATACATTTGTCGATTGCGATAAGGAGGGGTGCAAGGGTATGACGGCTTTCCCCACCCTAAAACACCCCAATGGTGAGACTACTGTGGGGTACAAGGAGGTCTAAATTATTTATTACTCAAAAGTTGATTGTATCAACTTATCAATAATGATTATTTTATAGAATATTACGTAGTAGTGCGAGTACCTCTCCACCACAAACCACCTTCAGTTACATCAGGCTTCCCTCTCACATCACGGCGACAATTAGCTGGGAATGGCTTATGTGTACATGAAGCCGCTTCACCTTCACCATTATTTTCCTTATAGATCATGCAATTAACGTTATCACCTGTGTGCCAATCCACTGAGAAACCCGGACATAGGGAGTTGTCTTTACACGCAGCTTTGCATTCTTCTACAGCATTTGCCGGAACATCTACAAAAAACTGTGAATAAGGATACCCTGAGTTAACCCCATCCAAACGAGAAGTTGCTATTTTTGTAAATACGCTAGCTGAAGTAAAAGTTTCTGGATTACTAGCCTCAATTTGAGAAGGGGTCCCGACTGGAGCGGTATCCTCATCATCACCACCTCCACCTCCACCTCCACCTCCACTTGAGTCGTCATCTTCATCTTCTTTTTTAGTGTTCATCATCATAGCAGCCGCACTAGAAGAAGAACATACAACTAAAAGTCCAACACCTGCAGCTATCATTGGCATAGACATCTTATTTGGTATATACATATATTATTTTAGATACCACGGACGACCTGAAGAGAAAGTGCGAGTATGAACGCGTCGAGTAACGTGGCGATAGGTTTAAGAACAGTGATATGTTTCACAAGAGATTTGTTCCATACAACACGGAGAATAAAGGTGCTTACTAAAAGTGTCAACACAAAAGTGAGAATTTCGATGAGCATTTCTTTCTTAGTACGAGCTTTGGAAACTTCCTGAATCATTTATTATTTATAAACATTTTTTTTCTGACTGAAATGTAAATGAGTAAACTTCCATTAAGTGGTTCTGAATCTAAATTTACAAATAAAAAATGGGGAACATCTACGGGTATTGGAAATAACAATTGTTACGCTTACGCTGTGGGTGATTATGAAGCTTATAGATGGCAAAAGTCGATCCCAGGTGATCGTTCTGGTCTTTCTAACCTTAACCACACTTACACACACTGTAAAGATTTACCGAAACGCGTTGTTTCGGATAACCCAAAGAAAGTCTATAAAGTCAACCCCGATGAAAAATGTAAAAAGGGATATTTTAAGATAATGATGTTCGTTTCTCCAGGGAGACCAACAAACTACATTCGTCAAGGGGACTTCCACTTCTACAAGCAACATGGTGTTGTAGAGTACAAAATCAAGACTGGTGACACAATAGCATCCGTGGCAAAGTTCTTTAAAGTACCAGAATCACGGATAAAGAGGGCTGGTATATTCAAAATGGGTAAGCGTATCATCTTCAAAGCTAATATATTCAGTCACAAACGTGGGTGGGCAACTGGACCCCTCCTTACTGATGCTAAAGGTAAAATTATAATAGATCCCCGTAAAGCATCGAGAGATTACCCTGGGTTAAAGTATGAAACATATTGTAGTTCATTCTGTGTGAAAAACACTGGGATCAAAGTCGGTAAGACCCATCCCAAGATCCGCTAGAATGCTTTCTATATCAGATAAATTATCGACCTCAATATAATCAAATCGGTCTAAGACGGTAAATATAGATTCTTCGTTCAAGTGCACAGAGTTTTCCTGTGATGTATAATTGTTTTGAATCTTCAATGTAATTTTAAATTGAGATACATCAAAAACTTTTCTACATGTGGGGCATGTATTTTTACCTTGTGATTTCCATTTCTCTAGACAGTGGGAATGGAAGATATGTCCACAACGAATCGGAGGATTGTTCCTCGTTGACTTGACTTCGTTTAGACATATCGCACATGTAGACATTCTAGAGTATGGTACTAAAGTTTTTACCGTGATTTGACTCAATAAGTTTTAGATGGTTTGAAAATTTTATCACATGAATCACAATTATTACCTTGGTATTCATTCTGTAGTTTGGTAATCAATTCTGGACCAGACTTCTGGAGAAGTTGACGATAAGAATAGTTATCTTCTGGTTTGATACCATTTTTATTCATGATGAAATTGTTTGTAAGAGTAGAAGCACTGTTTAGAGTAAAGCATCTACCATCAGCCATTCCAAGTCGCTGAGACATTTTTAATATATAATTAGAAATTAATCTTCCTATTTTCAATCGTATACATCCACGATTTAAACCCTCTCTCTCTGATATATTTTAGCATAGAATCATTTTTGTATCCCAAATATACATCAAAAACGTCAGTCTCAACTGTGCGAGACACTCTCACCTGAGGTTCTTCGTTTATATGTTGATTGATAATGTTATAACCAAATGCAATTTCTTTTAGGTTTTCTGCGCCTGTAATAATAATCTTACCTGTGCTGAATATACTCGTTGTTATTTCTTTCATGTCCTGTGCAGGTTTAAATTTAACTTTAACAGCTGAATAACGATCAGGTTCAAACGACACTTTGAAAATATCTGAATATTTTTCAAAATGTTCTGCAACTTTAATAAGATTGAGATTGTAATTCAAACTGAAATTTGAATTAATCATAACAATCCTATAGGAATCAATTGGAATGTCATCCATATCAAGAAATTTCTTGAGAATATACGAAAGCTGAACAATTATTCGTTTGCAATCAAATAAGTCACAACACCCAGCAACTTGTACACTCCCATTTGGGAACAATTTAACAGACTTTGTACTGTATTGATCATGGTAAGTAAGTGTAATCTGATTGTAAAATGTAGTTGGTTTAAGTGTCCATTCAAATGAATTATCCGTCTCTACACCTTCTCTTTTTAATTTTAAGGACCCAATCTTTTCAAAAATAGTTCGAAGTCTTTTAATATTGATGTCTTGCATAAACTTCGATACCATGGTAATTGTCGTAATTTTGATTAATGATGGTTTAAACTCATCTGAAATGTTATCTCTGAATTCATTCAAAGTTAAAAGATAAGAAAAACTATTATTTGCAATAGATGAATACATATTTTCTTGAAAATTATAAACTTTAAATTGACTTAGGTTATGTATTTAAAGAGTTTAATGTTAAGGTGTTTATGGGAAGAGATGTGTATAGAACCGGTATAGTTGAAGGATTCTTTCCAGATAATCCACCTAAACGGGAAGACTTCTTCAAATGGTTTAAAAGTATAAAAAAATACATAAAAGATAATGACTTAGATGTCCAAATGCATATATGTGGTAATTTCTTAGTAAATCCCAATAAAACGTTGGATGTTGATATTATACTATATCATCCAGATGTTAAGGATTTCAAACATGAACAACTTTTGAAAATGAGAGACTTAATGATTCATTCTGTAAAAATTGGATACGAAAATGAGCTTATGATAGACATACAAATGTACTTACCTTATGACAATGATGGAAATTTTTGGGTTAAACCGATAGATTACTTCAAATATGGTAAAATTACAACAAAGTCGTTGTCTTATTTTGACAAAGTATATATAAACGATATTATGGTACAAGATTTGAAAGAATGTTTTGTTGATGTAAAAATGATTGATGAAAATTTATATATGAACACGTGTTTATCACCCGATGATAAATGGGTGGAGCGGATTAAAAGAGGTGTATTTTATAAAGACCCAATTAGACTAATTTAATATAGAGAATATATATAAACGACGGGTGATGGAGTGGTCTCAGACCCACGGTTTTCAGACTCTTTAAGAACCTCCACGTCATTTTCTTTAATTATAAACCCTGGAACATATACAGGTCTCCAATGTTCAATTTCAAATTTTTTTACTTTATTTTTCATGGTGACAGTAAAAACCTTTGTATCTTTTGGTAATGTGTCTTTATTCCACGCGGTCCATGTAATATCGTTAACATTATCTGTTATGGGATGCAAATCGTGCATCCCAGTTGCACCTTCTGCACATTCGTAACTACCAGGTTTACTGTTACATATAGCATTATCCGGTGTTACGTGTATTGTAACGTGTTCTTTTGTCAATCTGACATCATCAGCTTTGATATCTGATATATGAAGATTATAGTTTGCGTGATGATTGGGTACATTAATTATAAAATCATATTTATATTCTTCTGGCTCTAGCTCTAGCTCTGGTTCTGGATCTGTAGATGACATCATATAAGCTACCACAGATGAAATGATACAAAGTAATAGTATTATTATTATGGTTATATGTACCGTTTTCATATATAAATAAACAAATATTTTAACTTAGAGATAAAAAAGGATAATAAAGTATATGACTTCCTTTATACGATCAGCTAAATTTATACACGATGTCGATACAGGGGTAGATTTTGTAGAATTCATTTATGATCGTTATGTAAAAAATATCGGATATGAAGTATATACCGACTATATTTTTACTCGTCCAATTGGTGATTGGACTGTTATAAATTCTAAAAAATGTAGTATTCCGTATGAGAAATTTTTAGATACGATGGTTGAAAAAACAACCGAAGTTTATCATAAAATGGCAGAAATATTGATTGATAATATACTTGTCAATAAACAAAAGATCAATACATATATCCGAATGATACATACATTGAAAATTTTGGATTCGACATTTCAACCACCTTTCATTAACCCAAAGGTTAAATGGCAAAGAGATATGATAGTTAATTTTTGTTTAAATGACCTAAGGGATGTCATAGATACTTGCAGTGATACACAGAGACTAAAGTATTTCACTAAAGTAATAAAAAATATAGAATCAGACTTATCACAAGAAGTATAATAAATTTAATGAATTTAGTGGATATATGATAAACGGGTTCCACGGGTTCCATAGGAACAATTTGTTTTTTTTTACATGCGACTCCTCGGTCTATATTAGGGCGTGGGTGAATACGTTTTTTTAATGTACATGTCTCATTAGCATCTTTACATAAACCATAATCACAGAATACACTTTTATCTACGACAAACGTTTCATCTTCATCCTTCTTAATAGAAAAATCATCAAAAACTCCTGTCTGTCTCACATTTCCTGGAAGGGATAAGTCATGTATGACAAAAGGATTTATAATATTATTTGCATTTTCATCCTCGAGCATAAAATTACTCATCGGTTACTTTTACTTAGATAATAATTCTTAGTCTTGACTTTTTCACTATGCTCTACCCACATCTTGTCGAGATCAACATCTAGCATATGTGCTAATTGAAAAAGGTAACTGAAAACGTCACCCATTTCCATCATTATATCAGTTCCACGTTCCTTTTTTAAATGCATCTTTTTATATGTTTTTTTATGCTGTCTGATCGCTGATGCGAGTTCACCGAATTCTTCTGTAAGAAGTAGCCATACAGTATCAACTGCGGCTCGATCCCACCCTTTAGCTTTACATACTTTTTCGGTTTCCGTTTTATAATAATTTAAACTCATGCTTACTAGTAAATATACCCAAATCTTTAATTGATACCAATCTTGTTATTAATTGGTATTTTTGTCCCCACCCTACTCGTGCTTATAGGTTTATCAATTGGTCGCAGGGGGCTGTCAATGTCTTCAACGTAAGTTAAATATTGAGATACACCGGTTTGAATTTGCGATATAGCAGTGGATATAACACGAGAATTCATAACTTTCACCTGTTCGTTCACCCGTGAATGATGATCACCTGAATTGTTAATGAAAACGACTCGCATTATACTATATAAATCGTCTTTGTTCTGATAATCTATAGCGATGCCCGTTTTATTTTTGAAACCCTGACGAATTCCTCTCTGGAGAAGATTCTGATTAAAATCGGAAAAAAATAAAGTGTTCAACGGTGTTTCACATTGTTTGATGGATTCAAGGTGGAGGTTGTCACACATTTAATATAGTCTCCGAAAAAAAAACTATATCACTATATTAAATGTTGAACATTGCTGATTTTGATGAAGTGTATGCCAGTAAGCCAGACGTCGTGGATGAAATCCAATGTAAACCCCCAGCCTGCTTTATTGGTTCTTACGCTCCCGTGGCCAAGGCGGGTGAGATGGGTCCATTCTTCGTGAACACCTACCTTCTCCAGCCTAACCGTAAATTCGAAACTTTCGGGACAGTTTCTGTTCGAAGTGCTGACCTCCAATGCAAAAAGTAAGTTAAAAATAAAAATTCAAGAGAATGTATATGAGGGTCATTAAACGATCAGGTCGTATTGAGGACATGAAATTTGACAATGTCACCAATAGGATCAAGAACTTAACTTCCGGTCTCTCTAAAAATTGTGATTCGACTAAGGTTGCCCAGCAGGTGTTCTCATCTATGTACGATAATATCACCGCCCAGGAAATCGATACACTTTCTGCTGAAATTTGTGTTGGAATGATCACAATCGACCCCGACTATGAAATTCTCGCGACTCGTATCATTGCGAGTAATATTCAAAAGGTGTGCCCCAACAACTTTCATCTTGCAATGAGAAAACTCCAGAAGGCTGATGTTATTACAGATGAAGTTGTAGAAGTTGCCCAATATGTGAAGGATAATATTAAAACTGACCGCGACTTTGACTTTGGTTATTTTGGTCTGAAAACTCTCGAAAAAAGTTATCTTCAAAGGGTTGATGGGAAATTGATTGAAACCCCTCAATACCTATTTATGCGTGTTGCTATTGGTGTCCATGGTAAGGATATCCCATCCGTTCTCGAAACGTATGATAAAATGTCTCAGGGTTTTTTCATCCACGCTACACCCACACTATTCAATGCTGGTACCCCAAGACCTCAAATGTCTTCTTGTTTCCTTATTGCAAACAAAGGAGATTCGATTGATGGCATCTATGGTACCCTAACTGAGTGTGCGCAGATTAGTAAATGGGCTGGTGGTATTGGTATGCACATCCATGATATACGTGGTAATAAGTCTCGCATCCGGGGTACTAACGGACAGTCTGATGGAATTATCCCTATGCTCCGTGTATTCAACGCAACGGCTCGTTATGTGAATCAGGCTGGTCGTCGCAAGGGTTCGATTGCTGTATACGTTGAACCATGGCACGCGGATATCATGGATTTTCTAGAACTTCGTCTCAACCAAGGTGATGAGGAAGCGCGTTGCCGCGACCTTTTCAGTGCCATGTGGATCCCAGATCTCTTCATGAAGAGGGTTGAAGAGAGTGGTAATTGGTCTCTATTCTGCCCAGACAGGGCACCCGGTTTATCCGATGTATATGGTGACGAATTTGAGGCATTATACACCAAGTACGAGGAAGAAGGTCGTGCGAATGCAACGGTTCCAGCTACGGAAGTATGGAAAGCTATTCTCAAGAGTCAAACTGAAACGGGAACTCCTTATATGCTGTATAAGGATGCATGCAATAAAAAAAGTAATCAGAAAAATTTAGGTACGATCAAGAGTTCTAACCTGTGCACTGAGATTATTGAGTACACCAACAAAGAGGAAACCTCCGTTTGCAACCTAGCCTCTATTGCACTCCCAAAATATGTAAACAAAGAAACAAAGACTTTCGATTATGATAAACTTCACACAGTCACCAAGCTTGTCACGAAGAATCTTAATCGTGTCATCGACCGTAACTTCTACCCCGTAGAAACTGCTCGACGTTCCAATATGAAGCATCGTCCCATTGGTCTCGGTGTCCAAGGACTCGCGGATGTATTCATTCTATGTGGTCTCCCCTTCGACTGCGAAGAATCACGACTCATGAATGCGCATATATTTGAGACTATGTACCATGCATCTCTAGAGGCGAGTTCGGAATTGGCTGAGATTGATGGATCTTATGAGAGTTTTGAGGGCTCTCCCGCATCCCAAGGTATACTCCAACCTGATATGTGGGAGGGTGAGACCAAGTTCAGTGGTCGTTATGATTGGGACGCGATGCGTGAGCGTGTGAAGACGAAGGGACTTAGGAACAGTCTCCTCATGGCTCCAATGCCCACGGCATCTACGGCTCAAATTCTTGGTAACAATGAGTGTTTTGAACCCTATACGACTAATATTTACCTGAGACGTACCCTCGCTGGTGAGTTTGTGGTTGTCAATAAGCACCTCGTAGATGACCTCAAGAAGGTTGGTCTCTGGTCGAAAGATATGAAGGATCTCATGGTCAAGGCTGGTGGGTCTGTCCAAAATATCGCGGACATTCCCGATGACATTAAGAAATTGTATAAGACTGTATGGGAAATTAGTCAGAAGTGTATCATCGATATGGCTGCGGACCGGGGTCGTTTCATCGATCAATCTCAATCTATGAATCTTTTTATGGAAAGTCCTACAATGTCCAAATTATCCTCAATGCACATGTATGCTTGGAAGGCTGGTCTCAAGACGGGTATGTACTATCTCCGTTCAAAAGCTAAGGCTCGTCCAATCCAATTTAGTCTAGAACCTGATTGTGTCGCGTGTTCAGCTTAAAGTTTAGATAGTAATAGAAAGTAACATGTCTAAGATTATAGAAGCTATCGATAACATTGAAATTGGAAAATTCAATAACCGAAAAATTGTAATTTCTACAAAACATGGTACACCTTTACGTATTCAATTTCCCCGCATGTATATGCCTTTCGGTGTGTCGGGGTTCACCCCTGAAGTTGGTCCAACTAAATATAACATCGACTTTGCATTAAAAGGGCACGATGAAGAGGATAATTACATTAAAACATTTTACGAAAATATCAAGGAAATTGAAAATAAAATTATAGATGAAGTTTATAACCAATCTAATGAGATTTTCGGAAAGGAAATTGATAAAAATGAATTAATAACAATGTTTAATTCTAATATTAAGGAAACTCCTGACCGAGAACCGAAATTTAGGGTAAAAGTTGATACTGATCATAATGATATGATCAAGGCTAGTGTGTTTAATGCGAATAAACACCCAATCAAAACTGAAATTATTAACAATCTCTATGCAAGAAATTCGGGACATGCTATCGTTGAAGTTAACAGTGTGTATTTCTTGAACAGGAAGTTTGGTTGTACTTGGAAATTAAACCAACTCGTCGTATACGAACCACAAAATCTTAAGGGTTTCCAATTTATTGTTTAAAAATTAAAAAATGGTATATCATTTGAGCCTCCTTAAGAAGTTTACCCTGTACTCTGGTAAATTTCTTTGGGTCTAAACCTAGTTTAATCTTAGCAATTCTTACAGAATCATCCCACTTAGCGAGAGTCATACTTACTTAATAGATTTGATTATTTTTTTATAAGTCTTGCTACCCTTCTTGGGGACGAGTACGAAGGCGTCCTTCTTCTCAGCCTTCTCCTTCGCGACCTCAATGAAAGCCTGGAACTTGGGATTGCTCTTGAGCGACTTCTTCGCAGCCTTACTGGCCGCCTTGGAAATGATGCGACCATCTTTCATTATCAAATCTTTCTTCGCGAGACCACCGGAGGTGTTATCAGCGTTACCATGGAAAACTTCAGCGCGGGAACCAATCATCTTTTATATTACGCTTTGAAAATTTTTCTGATGTCCAAGATGGAAATCTTATCACTCGTCCTGTTCACTGGTATTTGTTTTTCGATTCTTTCATCGTTGAGAACTCTTGAACACACGATGGATTTATGTCCTTGAAGTGCGAGAATCTCTTCTTCAACACTCACAAAACGCGCACACTCTTTGTAAATCAGTTTCTTGACATACACTGGTTTGGTTTGACCCGTCCTGTGACTCCTACCAATCGCTTGTAATTCCGTAGAAGGATTCCACGATGGACCAGTTATATATACACGAGTTGCTTCTTGGAGGTTGAGACCTTGTCCCCCAGCCTTGATCTGGATGATGAAGACAGCCCCCGGTGCAGCCTTTTTGAAACCCTCAATCTGTCTAATTCGCTCTTCTTTGGGGACTGTGCCATCGATTCGAAACACCGGAACATCCATACTCTTCTGAATGTGGTTCATCTCTCCTTTGAACTGACAGAAAATCAGTGTTTTTTCACTAGGGTGGGACTTGATCATCTCGAAAAGGGTCTCCATCTTCTTGGAACGTCCAACCCATTTCTCCGATTGAACACCAGTTTGTTTGGCAATACCATCTAGATACATCTGAGGCCATATCATAGCCTGACGCGCGCGAAGTAGGCATTCCAAGATGACCATATTCTTGGCGTTGAGGCTTTGGGCATGTCTGAACGCATCTCTGATCGTATCCTGTGCCTCGAGGAACACAAGTTCGTAGAGATTCTTCTCATCGGGGTACATCTCAAGTTCCACATTATCAAAGTAGCACGGTGGCAAACGAAGACGCTCATTGATTTGAGCAAGATCTTCCTTCGTGCGACGAAGAATGTAGATGTCCTTGATCTTGTTGGTCATACCCTGTACAACCACCTTTGAGAGACCCAAAAAGGTAGTCAGTGACACAAAATCTTCCATAGAGTTGAACACCGGTGTACCCGTCACAATCCACTTGATTTGTGTTGGAAGACGACATACACTCTTGAACAGTTTGGACTTCTTGTTACGAATCTCATGTGCCTCGTCCAATATAACACGATCCCATTGAACCATATGAAGAGGAGTCTTGGTATTCACCGATTCATTCTTGGGAGTAAGTAAAGAATATGGTGCAAGCGTCACGTCAGCTTCTTTGATTCTCCTATCTGGACCATCAAAGATGTTGATCGTCAAATTGGGAGCAAATCGGTTGATTTCTTCCGCCCATTGGGTGATAATAGATTTGGGAACGATGATGAGGGTACGGGGCTTTGGGTTTCCAAGCATGGTAGCCACAAGTTGGACAGTTTTACCAAGACCCATTTCGTCACATAAGAAGCCTCCTTTCGGTCCAGACGTTTGTGCTTCCATCGTGAGCATCCAGAGAACACCTTCTCGTTGGTAGGGGGCGAAAAGCCTACCATTCAGGGTGTTCTTAGCAAGCGTGTATTGGTCTTCAGTCGTCGTCATTTCAAGTTGATTTTCTCGTAGAGGTAGGTCACTTAGGTTTCAATTTAGGTAGTAGTCCCGAATCGTTAAACTTTTTTTTGTAAATAAGAGAGAATTCAATCGTCGTGATAGAAGTCTTCTTCGGAGAGGCGTTCAATCTCACACACAGCTGGGGGGACCTCCTTCTTCACACGGGTTTTCTTGACCTTTGGTGGAGGAAGCTCATCCAGGTGTTCCCTAAAATAGAGAACCTTCTCCCAAAATTCCTTCATGATCGGGAAATTGGTTTTCCACCATTCGGGGTCTCTCTTAACATTAACGACGTCAAACTCTTCTCCTTTAGGCCAATTCGTTAGTGCTGGTTTATATTGAATAAAATCTGCTTCTTCTAAGTCTAAAATCTCCATACATAATTGTAATTGTGGCATATAATGAACAGGAACCTCACCAGGTACAATCTGTCTCATCGGGGGACATTTAATTTCCACAAGTTTACCAGATTCGGAAACACCATCTGGGCTCCCACCGAGCCATGTATGCACCGGATGTGGACATAGACCGAGTTCATGTACAACCTCACCATGCCTCTCTTCATATAGAATACGAGCTTCATCTTCATACAATTCCCCGTGTTTTGTGGCTGCATTACCGAAGAAGGGAATCCCGAGACCACATTTTTTTAGGAGAAGTTCAGCGGGTGTTTCATATTTATTTACACCGATGGCTGTAGCTGCATCTGAAGCAGTCAACATCTTACCACGGAGAGCGAGCCACTCTTCAGATTTTTGGGCTGCATACTCACGCTCTAAGAGAGCCTTCACATTCGGGTGCATCTTATATTAATTAAAGTTGTAGTTTTTAAGTTCTTCTTTTACCTGAAAATATGTCTGTGCAGCATTTTGTTCAGCTTGTTTCTTACTTTTCGCAACACCTCTCGCACAAAATCCATCATTGATGTGGATGTCAATATAGAACAGACCCTCGTGGTGCGCGGCAACCCTATACTCGGGAAGTGGCCAGTTCTGCACCTGACAGTGACGCATTAGGTGATCCTTAAAGTTGTCATCCACTGTGATAGAATTCATATCCACAAATTTAGGGTCTTGATAGATTCTGAGGATAAACTCCTTGGCGTGGATGAGTCCAATGTCCATGTAGATGGCACCGATGAGTGCCTCAAAAACATCCTCTAAAATCTTAGGGTTGTTATTCCACCCATTGCGCATCCCCTTCTCGTCCATGATGACGAGTTTTTCAAGACCCAATACGGTAGCAATTTGAGCTAATGTTTCACCGCGAACGAGCTTGGTACGAGCTTTCGTGAGGAAACCTTCTTGTTTACTTTCATGTCTATCAAATAGAAACTTTGTGATAATAAATCCTAAAACAGAATCTCCCATGAATTCGAGAGTTTCAAATGAATTTGTAGCAGTTTCATATTCTTTTATAGCAGATTTATGTGTAAATGCCTTTTGGTACAAATCAAGGTTTTTGATCTTTGTACCAATAAGTTGTTCGACTTGATCTTTCGTAACAAACATTATTATTTGTTATATACAGTTTTATTTTTTTAAGCCTCCTTCTTAATGTAGTGAGGAGAGAGGTACCTTTGAAGGTTGAGATACGTCACAACTACGTCAGCAGGGGGAGCGAGAAGATCCCGAAGCTTATCGTCTAGGACAAGTTGGCGACCGTTTTCGGGATGCTTGAGACCGTTCGCGGTAATGTACTTGTTAATGAACTTGGTAACCTCGGAGCGAGAAATAAGCTCACCTTCGGGAAGTTCGAGAAACGCGCGCAACTTAGGTGTCACATCTTGTTTGCGGTTGAATCCGTTGTTGGCGGCACGAGCCTTAGCCTTCTCACCATCGGGGTCTTCTTGAGTGTTCTTGATCTTACGAACAAGTTTGGTAAGAGTTTTTACGTCACTACGAAGGGCGGCGATTTCAGCAACTACAATTTCAATAGACATTATATATTTCTTACCTGTTTAATCTTTAAGTGATATATAACATGAAAGTAAATAACGATAGAATGTACAAGAAAATAAGCACAAATTTAGTGTCAAAATTAGATTGTTCTGACATTTGAGGACGTTCTATAATTCTAAAAGGTTCTCTGGGTTCTATAGTATTACCATGGGCCGGACACCCACCAGGACAGCAGTCTACTGGGCAATTAATCACATGTGAGCCTCTTCTTACCCCACAAAATTGATAACGCTTTGCGTCAGACACGTCAGAATACGCAAAACACCTACATTCATCAATAATATTACAGACCATATTATAATGTGATATAATAATAATGAATACCGAAATTTATTCGAAGAGGTTAGTCGATAGATACGAGAATGAAAATATGTTTTTCAAAGATGAAAAATTAAAAAAATACTTCAACCGAAACGAACAACGAGACCTGCGTAAATTTAGAGAAAGAGTCCACGCTAAATACCCAGACAAAAGCTTCGAAAAAATGATGTATTTATTCGTAACGAATTCAATCCGTGATATTATAATAGAAACTATCGCTGAACTTTCAAATTACATGAAAGACAGTGGTGATATGATAATCAGCGGTGGTGAAGCATTTAATTTATATATGGATTTCGAAAATAGAATCATAACCCCAGATATAGATGCAAAATTTATTCCTAGAATGCACTTAAATCAAAAGTTTTTTGGAAAACTACAGGCAACTAAGTTGTTACTGTGGGACAAACTAGGTAAAACTGCAAAACTATTGAATGCTCGTATAAAAAAGAGAATTTTGAATATGAAAACAAAACACTCCAAACTTTTTAAATTTTTGGGTATAGGTTTTACTACAAATGGTCCATTTGTAACTCGTCGTTATACCCTTATTAAGAAGAAAAAGATAGGTAACACCGCTAACCCCACCAAGGGTGACATTTTTATAGATGTTGAGCTATTTGCTCTCGATTTGAACATACGTTTCTTTTCACCTAGAACTGGTAAAATTGAAACCCAAACACTCGGTGGTATTTTAGATATCCCATTTATGCGCCCCAAAGAATTTGGATACGAAGTAGTCTTAAATCGTCGCAAAGGTATAACATATATAAACATAGAAACTGGAAAACTTGTCACACGCAATGACGTTTACGTAGCAAGTAAGGAATTTCTAATCGAAGATATTTATTTGATGAGTAAATTGAATCTCCGCCCAGATAAAAAGCAGAAAGATCGTCTTCGTCTCATAAAACTTGGACAACTATTCGATAAAAATATAAAAAATAGTGATTCAATCGATGATGTTTTTAAAGGAATAGAATCTATAATTAAAAAAAGGAATAAACCAGTTGTTAAACGAGATGGAAAGGTTTCTATTAAAAAGGCATCCCAAATAAATCCTTATAAGTATGGTAAATTTACTTCGAAACCGATACCAGAGCGTCTATCTAAACAGATCGTATATGGGGTAAAAACATCTAGGAAAGATATAAACATTCAGAATTATGAAAAATCGTCAGGGAATAAAAGGTTTAATTTAAAAACTCTTAAATGGGAAAATGTGACAAATAACACATACATAAAAAATGAGTTCAATTTGCGACCAATAAATGTAAAAAAAATACCAAAAAATATAAACGCTGTAAAAACATTATATGGATTTAAACCAAAACGTAATGCGTGGGTACCAAATAAGGTGTTAAATAAGTCTGCAGAAATCCCATTTGTTGGTTTAAAGAATTGAAACCTAGAGTATGTATAATGGTTACTTATTCCACTCCCCAAAAAGGTGACGATGGTCTTTATTTCGTTGATACCACAAACGAAGATGGCCTAGTTCTTGTTCAACTCAATAATGTAAGCATTAATGATGTTTCTGATGATATTATCTTCGATCTGAACTCTGATATGAATATCGATAAGATTGGTGTATTTGACCAAGATAATATGGACCAGGCTACTATCAATCAGGAAGAGTGGTTCGGTAAAAAGATTTCCAAGAATGTAATTGAACGAGCTTATGTACGCAGTGTTAATAACAACCAAATTACAGGCGAGCTTATCGGTGCAACTAAGATTTTTAATCAGAAAAATGAGCTCGTCGATTCAGACTGTATCCAGGTTGGTAAAAAGTGTAATATCCTTCTAGAGTTAAATGGTATTTGGTTCGCCAAGAAAACATTCGGTCCATCTTGGAACGTTGTACAAGTGAAGGTTTTCGATGAACCTGAGCCCGAGCCCGAGCCCGAGCCTGAATCCGAGTCCAAACCCACTGTGGCACCCAAAATTTACCCAGAGCAATACGCTCTTCTCGATGAGGATGGCCAATAAAAAAATTGTTATACATATATAAAAGATGATGATGAAAAAAGGTCGCTCCCAGGGACTTATGATGCTAGCTCTCGTTGGCGTTTTGATCTTTCTGCTTTTCAATTTAAACAAAAAATCCGAGTATTCAGTCCGTGAACGTGAATATGGTGCGTTTGGCCCCACCAGCTCCCCTACAAGCTCCCCATCTAAATCCAATGGTAATGGGTGTGGTATGGACAAGGGTACTGGTCTCGCCTCTTCCCTTCTCCCCCGTGAAGTGGCATCTGATGAGGATTTTGGTCAATTTGCCCCAGAGGATATCCTCAAGGGACAAAACTTCCTTGAGCCTCGTCAGCAAGTTGGTTTCCCCGAGACTGTAGGTGGTGCCCTCCGTAACGCTAACCAGCAGCTCAGAGCGGACCCCCCTAACCCCAAAGATCCTTTCGTGTGGAACAACTCCACAATCGTCCCCGATCCCATGCAACGTACCCTCTGCTAAACACTTAAAGATTATAGGTAATAATGATATAAATGTCTGTACCTACTGAACTCTCGGATACTGTATCCAAATTAATCGATCTTAATAAACAGCTGACTGCAGCTAAATCTGATATCAAAATCCTCAACCAGGAAGAAAAACGTCTAAAGGAAACCGTGAAAAAACATATGGTGTCTCAGGGTATTGATACCATTAACCTCAGGAAAGGTAAGATCAGTATTCGCACGTCGATGCGAAAGTCGGGAATGAGCAAGGATGCAGTTAGGGATGGACTTCACACATTTTTTGGTGGAGACGAAGCAAAGGTCGAAGGAGCCCTAAATGCCATCAAAGATGGACTTAAAACAAAAGAATCGACTTCCATCTCATTAACTGGTTTAAAAGATAAACCCGATCAGTAAATAAGTAAATAAACATTATGGTTTGGAGCCAATACGTATACGAAGCCACCAACGGATTTGACCCCGACGTCAGCGATGACGACGAGTTCGATGATGAACACACTCCTCTGAATATCGAAGATTGGGAAGTCGAATACTCAGATGAATTACACCACATGTGGAATACGATGAATACACTCTTGTACGATGCACGTCTTGAACATACCGGGAAGTTTTGTGACTTTGTAGAGTTTTGTTATGTGGAACATGAATCGTGCCATGAGCGCGAATATGACGATGAATTATATCATATATGGAAGAATGTCAGGAGGATTATCAACGATAATGGTTTATATGGGGAGATGATGCGTGGTGCAACGTTTAATGATTTTAGTAACTTCGCGAAAAATTATATGTGTATACATTAAATGCTTCCCGATATTACAACCCAAAAAGTTGCTATACCAGCCGCCCTTTTTCTTGCACTCAGTCCCGGTGTTTTGGTGACAACCACCGGTAAAACTGTCAAGTTCATGAATGGTAAGACTGGTCAATCCGCAGTATTCTTTCACGCACTCGTGTTCTTCCTTGTGTACAGTCTCGTCGCCAAAGCGATGGGCCTTGTCCTCACTAAGACTGATCTGCTCGTGACCACTGCTCTCTTCCTCACACTTAGCCCCGGTCTTCTCTTGACCCTCCCCCCGGGTTCGGGTGGTGTGCTCAAGTCTGGTCAGACTAGCCCCGTGGCCGCTTTAACTCACGCACTCGTGTTTGCGGTGATCTTCGCGCTTTTACGTCGTCAATTTCCTCAGTTCTATTAAATAAGAGATGAAATATCTAGTAATTGGTCCAGGAGGGATGGGGATATTTACACTCGTTGGATACCTGAAACGTATCGAAAATCAACTAGTTGACGTAAAAGAAATATCGGGTTCATCCGCAGGTGCAATTATATCATTATTCTTATCCATGGGAATGTCAATAGATGAAATTTATAATAACATGCTATCTGTCGACATTTCGAAATTAGTTAAAATGCGTTTAGGGTCATTTTTCAGTAAATTTGGACTAATTGACCTAGAACCCATTCGAAAAAAATTGATAAATATTTGTGGTAAAGACCCGACATTTAATGAGTTAAATATGACTATTTTCATATCCGCTTTCTGTTTGAATACAGGTGAAACGGTGTATTTTTCTAAAAATAGTCATCCAGATATGAAAGTGATTGATGCAGTGTGTATGAGTATGGCTATACCGTTAATATTTACATCCATTAAATATCAAGAACATACGTACGTCGATGGAGCTACTAAAGAACACGTCCCATTGTCACCATTTATTGATAAAAAAGTACATGAAATTACATGTTTAAAATTGAATATTAATTCAGTTTATAGAGAAAATATAAATAACCCAAAAGAGTATTTAGAATGTTTAGTTCGTTCATCTTTGCAAACTAAACCAGAATACAATAACAGGGGTATAAATACGATAGAAATTGATATAGATGAGACTACGTTATTCAATTTTAATATGAGTTACGAAGATAAAATAAAACTTTTTAATATTGGATATTCATCCAGGAAATAGATACTTTTTTTGTTAGTTTATTATAAATATGGATGCATGTGATCCTGATGTTGATTTGGATAATCTAGGTAAACTTATTAGGTTACATACAGCACTAAATGTTAAACTAACAAAAGATGAAATGTGTGAGGCTTTTCAGGAAATTCAAAATGGTAAACTACCTTTACCACCTCTCATATTAAACGGTAATCGTACATATCTTATAGACAAGAAGTCACCCCTTAAAGTGAATGATTATGATCTTCTCTTTGACTCCACAACGAAAAGAGATGATCTAAGACGCGTCGCACGTAAAGTCAATATCAAAAAGACTGAGCAAATGACTAAATCTCAAATTGTTAATGCTATAGGTAACCGTCTAAGATATATGAAAATCCGAGAACCTGTAAAATTACACAGGAAACGGACTATCAAGGTTCAAGATATCACAGTGAACAACAGCACAGCAGTGAACAACAGCACAGCAGTGAACAACAACACAGCAGTGAACAACAGCACAGCAGTGAACAACAGCACAGCAGTGAACAACAACACAGCAGTGAACAACAGCACAGCAGTGAACAACAATCGTTTGAACAACAACACAGCAGTGAATAACAATCGTTTGAACAACAACACAGCAGTGAACAACAACACTCGTTTGAACAACAACACAGCAGTGAATAACAATCGTTTGAACAACAACACAAAACCTTTTGTGCAGCAATCTTCAAATTCGAAATCTAATACTAGAGTTTCATTTCCCAAGGGAAGTATTTTTATGAAAGGGAGTAAACCCAAATTTTTGGGTGGAAATGTAGCTGCTGCACCCCAAAAATCATTCTTTGGTAGTTTATTTTCGGGTCAAAAAAAAAACGACAATTTTATAAAAGCTAATAAATTCAACAAAGCAAAACCTGGTTTTGTATTCAAGACTGGTAATGAGGGTTTGGGGTATTACAAGAACGATGGTGGTGGTGTTCCTTTCCCGGGTGGGCAAGGACCTATCACCAAACCAAACACCAAGAACATGGGTATTGGAAACAACGTTGTCAACAATGTGGTCAATAAACCCAACACCAAGAACATGGGTATTGGAAACAACATCATCAATAACAACGCTAAACCCAACACCAAGAACACGGGTACCGGCAACAACGTTGTCAACAATGTGGTCAATAAACCCAACACCAAGAACATGGGTATTGGAAACAACATCATCAATAACAACGCTAAACCAAACACCAAGAACACAGGTACCGGGAACAACAGTGTGGTCAACACCAATAATAACGTCCCACTTAATTTTGCTATCGGTAAAATTAAAGGTTTAGGACTTAAAAGTGAAAAAAAATTTATAAATAAATTAAATTTTGGTGGCATTAAACGTAAAAATATAATCACAGAGGCTGAGCGAGTGAGTGAAAAAGAAAGGGAATTCTTAAGTTTTTTAGATGATTTAAACATATCTAAAACTCAACTAAATGGGTTTATAAGTCGCATGGATATCGGAGACTTAGAATTATTAAAAAAACAAGCTAAATTGGTTTCGAATGACACTTCTAATATCAAGAGTGACAAATATAATCGTATGAAATCTTTACTTGAAACACTGTCACTTAACAAAAATGAAGAAAATTCGTTTTTAGAAAGGACTAAATCAGAAAATGTAAACATTACACGTTTGATATCCGAAGCTATGAAATTAGACAATGAAAAATCGCAAAAACGTACTACGGACAAAAAAAATGAATATAGAAAGCTTATAATGAATGTAAAATTAAATGATAATGATAAAAATGTATTGGTAGCGTCAATAACAAATAAATCGAATTTGAACTTTATGAGAAAAAAGGCGGAGGAATTAGTTCAGATTAGAAAAGATGAAAAAATGGACACTATTCAGAAAAACTTATTATTCTTTTTGACACCATTAAAAATAAATCAAAAAAATAAAAACGATTTTATAAAACGTTTAGAAAATAATAATGCCAATGTTGAATCTATCAAACGAGAGGCTGTCATTTTACAAAATAAAACAGCTGAACAGACAAATGAAACAAATCGAACTATGTTAAAAACTCGATTAAATGAATTAGGTCTAAATAATTCGAATAAACTCATTATTATGAAACAATTTGCAAATGGTAATAAGAATATTAATAAGTTGATTACTGATGCTAAATTATTAAAACAAACTAGAAACAATGATACACTCTCTAAACAGCAGCAAGAATACGTAACATTTTTAACCTCTTTATCTAACCTCACAAATGAAGACAAAAAAGAATTGATGAACAATGGAAAATTAAATAAACAAAGAGCACTAGAACTATCGAACAAACGAAAGAAATTTAAAAAGGATAGCGACATTTCATCTTTGAATAAGATTTTGAATGAAATTGGTATTGTCAACCAAGAAAAATTAATTCTCATAAATTCATTTAAAAATGATAAATTGACATTCAATGGAGTCAAAAATAAAGCCTATGAAATGAAAGAAAATAAAAATAGAGAAAAACGAACCAAAAACCGTCAAACTCTTGAAAATATATTAGAAAAAACAAACCTTTCTAAAAATCAAAAAACTATACTAATTGGAAAATTTAACTCGGGTGACAAGAAATTAGATAATTTACGTAAAAATATTAATAGTATAGTAAAAAATTTAAATAGTCAGAAACTTTCAAAAACCATCGAAAAGTTTAAAGAATATATGAAAGATGCTCCCTTGTCTCAACAAGATAAAAATGCTTTCATAACTAAATTGACTTTGAATGCAAATGAAGATTTATTAAAGAGAGAATTAAATAATTTAATAAAAAATATAACATCCAAACAACGCGCCCAAAATAGAGATGAGATTGTAGAATATATTAAAACAATTGGTCTCAGTGATAAAGAAAAACAAATCATAATTGAGAAATTTGAAGCGAATGACACTATATTAATTAACGGTATTAAACAAGAAGCTAATATTTTGTTATCTGTTTCTAAGGGTGAAAAGTTAAATCGTAATGTTATAAATCTCGAAAAATATATGAAAAATCTAAATATAAATAACTTGACTAAAAATAGTTTTATAAATAGATTGAAAAAGGAAGATTTAGAGGGTATTAAGAATGAAGCAAAGAAATTCTCCGATAAAAAGAAAAGTGATAATAAGAATCAAAAAAATAATTTCATCAAAGCTTATGCAAATGACATTGGATTAACTAATAACAAGAATCAACAAAATATTATAAATAAAAATTTAAACATAAATGAAGCTAAGAAGATGGCGAATCTTATACTAAAAGGACGAATAGAAGAAAAACGCATCAAGGATAAAAATGCATTAAAACTACGTCTATCTGAAATGGGTTTGAATAATAACAATAAAAATCAATTCTTATCCAATTTTAATCTAAATACTCCAATAAATAAAATACTCGCTAACGCTGATGTTTTTATAAGAACAAAGGGGTCTGAAATACGTAACAAGGAATATGATGATCTTTTAACGTACATGAATAATAAAAGCTTAACAAATGGAGAAAAGGTTGTTTATATTACTGAATTTAGAAATAATAAAGCTAAAATAGAAAATCTTAAAGCTAGAATAAACAAATACGTTGTAAATAAAAGATCTCAAAAAAGATCTAGTGAAAGGGTGGAATTAATCAATTTCTTGAAAAAACAGAAATTAGGAGATAAAAATATCACATCACTTGTTGACAACTTCGATAACACGAATGCTAATGTAAATTCGTTGAAGAAGCGAGCTACTACTCTTAATGCTAAAAGAAAAGCAGAACAATTTGCAATTGATGAAGGTGAATTCCTGAATTACCTAGACAGATTGACTCATTTAACAGCGGACAATAAAGTTGAAATCACAGATAAATTGAATGGTTATTTTACGAACTGGAATACGATTAAACGATCTGCTACGAATCAAGATCAATCGCGTTTAAGAGAACAACAAGAGAAGTTGAGAAACGAACTCATTATTGAAATGAAGAAATTAAATTTTACCGATGAAATGATGAAACCATTTTTAACAAATTTTAATAGTAACAAAAAATCACAAAGCACCGTATTGAGTAATATTAAAAATGAAAAAATGCGACGTAATCAACAAACTAAAAATACAAATAGACAAGAACTTTTAGAATATTTAAACACTTTACATATTAATCAATCAGATGTAAATCAGGCACTAAGAAGTTTTAATGCGACTTCAAATTTGAATAAAGTCAAAGAGAATGCTAAAAGTATCGAGACAGATAAGCTCACAATAAGGCGAAATACATTAAAACAGTATATGAACAATCTCGAAATAAATGCAACGGAAAAAAATAACATAATCAAAACTTTTAATAACGACCCTAAAAATGAAGTTGAAATTCGCAGAAGAATCAAACAATTAAAAAACGAAAAAAATGTAGAAAATCGCATGAAATTACGAAATGAACTTTCTAAGTATCTCAACACTCTCAATATGTTAACAAATAATAATAAGATTGGTATTTTAAATAAAAATATTATAAATTTGAACAAAAATAAAAACACAGCTAAACAAATCCAAGAGGATAGGAAACGTTCAAAAAGGAATTCGAATACACAAATGTTGCAAAATCGAATCAAAAATATGCACCCCGAAAATCAACAATTTTTATTGAATAAGTTTAAAACAAAAAATGTAACTATACAATCTGTATTAAATAACGGAGAGTCTATGCGATTTAAACGTAAACAGGATGAAAAAGCTAAAAATAGAAATGAATTATACGAATTTATTAATAATTTGGGTATGAATGTACCAGATAGAGATAGTTTAATGAATAAATTCAATAAAGCTGATATATCTTTAACAAATCTAAAAAATCAAGCATCGGAATTAATGAAAAAAAGAATAACAAATAAACGGATATCTAACCGCAATGATCTGAATAACTTCCTAAATAATATCAATCTCAGTGGTGATGATAAAACCTCTATACTAAGTCTATTTAACGCTAACAATAATAAAACTCTCCTATCGATGAAAGCTGAAGCTGAAAACCTTGTAATGAAACGAAAAGTTGAGACAAGGTTGACAAATCGAGGTGAACTTTCCAAATATATTACGAACCTGAAGTTAAATCAATTGGATGTCAATTCGATTTTAAATAAATTTAACTCAGATAATACTATTTCATTAGCAAATGTTCAAAATGAAGCGGCTCGTCTTTTAAATAAGAGGATTCAAAATAAAAAAGATGAAAATCGTAAATCTTTGATTGATTTTATGCTTCCATTAAATATAACAAATGTAAATAGAAATGGGATATTAAAATTATATGATAGCAATTCAAATAGTATTGAAAAATTACAACAAAAATCAATGAATATTCAAAATGTTTATAAAGTTAGAAAAGAACAAAAGAAAAATTTATCAAACTACATCAATCAATTAGGTGTTAATGGGTCCACCATTCTTAAAAAATATAACAACAGTCAAACCCCTAATGTACTACAATTAAAGGACGAAGTTAACAAGTTAAAGCTGGAAAAGAACTCTAAATTAGTGAATATTAAAAGGAAAAATCTACGTAATTTTTTCGAAAATAAACGATTGAGTATACAAAATAAACAATTTTTCTTGAATAAAGTTAATGTCAATTCTAATATGAACATCATCAAAAAAGAAGTTAAATTGTTAAATGATAACATCAAGGCTAAAAATGAAAATTTCGCTCGTAAAAAGACTGAATTAACCGTTTTATTGAATGATTTAAATAATTTAAATAAGAATCAGAAAAATACACTGTTAAGTAAAGTTACCGGTCCAACTACAAATTTCAACGCTTTAAAAAATGAAGCGCGTAGACTCTCTGATTCTATAAGAAAGAATAGAGAAAACGATGAACGCCGCCGGGAAGAAAATCGTATCAAGGCCATATCCAATAAAAAAATAACCAATAAAACAAGATTAAATGTACATTTAAACGCTCTTAAACATCTCACAAATACAGAAATGGACGAATATAAGAAAAATTTTGAGAGTGGAACTGGTAATATAGACCAATTGTTAATTAGTACAGTTCAAAAGAATAAGGATAACGAAAAAGATAAAGAGACGTTACGTGAATATATAAGAAATTTAAGCCTATCACAAATTAAGAAGGAAAAATATTTAGCCGCAATCAAAGTTGCACACGTAAACACGAAACCAATTAGAATGCAAATAAATAAAAACGTAAAACAAAATAGATTGAATATTGAAAGGTTTAAAATAGAAATACAATCGAAGTTGAAATCCTTAAAAACATTGACACCCGAAGAGAGACTTAAATTTATAAATAAAATGAGTTCTGTAAATTCTAAAAATGTACTAGAAGAAGCTAAAAAATTGAATAATTCTAGATTACAAGAAAAAGCGAATAGAGAACAAAAATTAAAAAATGTTTCGAGTGAACTCCAGAGCTTGAGTGATTTAACTCGTGAAAATAGAAAATCGCTGATGAATCAATTGTCTACAAACAACAAAAATGTGGTTATTAAAAAGGCACGAAACTTGAATACATCCAGAAAAAGTGATCAAAAGAAATTAAATATTCGACAAGAAATAGAATTTAACATGAAAAAAATCAATGGGTTAACAAATGATAATATATCTTCATTTATGAAAAAGTGGAACAACTCTCAAAATAAAACTATTTTAGAGAACGCTAAGAAGTTCGCATCTACGAAAAATATCGAAAATTACATCATGAAAGCAAATATACCAAACAAACAAAAGCAGTCCTATATTAAACAAGTTGAACAAAGTGGTGCAAACGCGACACCAATCAAAGCACTTGTTAATCAAGATGTAAAAATGTATACTTTAAAGAAACAATTAAAAGTAAATATATCTAAAATTGTTACTGGTTTAACTGGTCAGTATCGACGAGGGTGGGAGGGTGCAGTAAATGATGCACAAACCGAACCCAAAATAAAAGAAATTGAAGAAGATTTGTTAAAAAAACAAAAACTCCGCAACAGGATCGAGAGTAGTAAAGTTGGACCTCTAAAAAAGAAAGGACATATGAGTCGTGTAATGGATGTAAAAGATGACGTCAACGAAAGAATGAAAATCCTTGAGCAACAATTAGAACAAAAAATAATTGAAGATGTGATCCCTTCTAAGTATAGTGCTATAAATAGATTAAAAACGTTATCGACAAATAGGAAGACATTCTACAAAACTAAAATTAAATCCGCTAAAACTATTAATAACCTTAATAGAATTCAAAGGGAAGCTGAACAAGAAAACACAAAGAATGTTGTTAAACCATCTAATATAGTTTTAAATGTGAATAATGTTGTTAAACCATCTAATGTAGTTTTAAATGTGAAGAATGAAAAAACTATGATGGAAAATAGGAAAAAAGCACAAGTAAAACAAAAAGGTATTTTAATAAATAAACAGAAAGAAGCTGAATCTAAGAGGAATATAAAAGCAAATATAGCTTTTAATCTCAAACTCGCAGAAAAGAGAAGACTTTTGAGAGAAAGGGAGGCTAAGTCGGAACCAAAAATTGTTAAAACTAAGAAAAGATAATGAATCACCCCGACGACGACTGTACCGTAGTGACCGATATGCCTCTCAGTGATGAAGTTGCAGACTTCATTGAACGGGGTCTCCATAGAGATATGACGAAGGAAGATGTTGAGCAGTGGTGTGACACAAATTTAGACGAACTCACAAGTATATATGAGAAGTACAGGGGTACATACTTCTCATATGGACAGGCTGACATGACATTATTTTTTGCACAAACAATTTACGAGAGAGATGACGCACGTGAAATGATTAGCAGTTTCGTGGATTTTCAGTAATTGTAATTTAAAGAAATAATCTACTTTTAAGTTAATGACAAATTGTGATGTTTGTTGTGAAAAGATAAATAAAATAAATCATAAAAAAGTGGAGTGTCCTTTTTGTGATTTAACAAGTTGTCGCTCTTGTTCACAACGATATATTCTTTCTTCCTTTGAAGATCCACATTGTATGGGATGTAAGACTGCGTGGAATCGTGAATTTGTTGATTCATTTTGTACCCAGTATTTTAGAAATACTGATCTTAGAAAACATCGTGAGACTATTCTATTTGAAAGAGAAAAAGCGCGCATGCCTGAAACCCAACCAGAAGTTGAACGAATCATACAGATGAGAAGACTTCGTCTTATAATTCATCAACAAAAAGTAAAACTCCTCGAACTTCATAATAAATATCAGTTATTTGAAACCGACGCTCCAATGCCACGTGAGGTTAGGGTACTTTATAAAGATATGGAAAATACATACAAGAATCTTGATCAACTCAGAAGTGGTGGGACATTGACAGATTATGAAGCTAGACGTTTTGTGCGTCAATGTCCTATCGAAAAATGTAAAGGTTTTCTTAATGAAAAGTGGTATTGCGGTCTATGTGAGTGTCAATATTGTAAAGACTGTAATGAATTACTCACAGATGACCACGAATGCAACCCAGAAACCGTAAAAACAATGAAACTTCTAAATAAAGATAGTAAATCATGTCCCAAATGTGGTACAGTCATACACAAAACAAGTGGGTGTGCTCAGATGTGGTGTATTTCCTGTCACACTGCATTTAACTGGCGAACTGGTGAAATAGAGACTGGTCGAATACATAATCCACATTTTATCGAATTTAAAAAAAAAAATTCTATGTCCCGTGAACATGGTGACATTCCATGTGGTGGAATGCCAACATTTACAGAGTTACGAGGAGTTGGTGCAAGTGATGATATTTTAGAATGTGCAACGGTTGTACGTTATGTAGAACGTGAGAATATGTATTTAGATACATTACCGATAAATAACATTCAATTACGAATATCTTACATGCTAAATGATATGAATGAAATATATTTTAAGAATGTTTTACAGCGTCAAGAAAAACTTTTAGAAAAAACGAGAGATATCTCAAATATTTACGAAATGATTGCAAATACGGGGGGTGATATTCTTAGACAATACATTCTCGATCCACAAAGGCATGATGAGATTGTAAACATGTTATATAAAATTATAGATTACGGTAATGAAATTTTCGGTACAATTCGGAAAAGATATAACTGTAAACACCCTAAGGATTTTTAAAGGTTGATGAAATGTTATAAGCTAAAGTTATTCTCTTCCCCTTTACATTCTTTTTTACAGCGTGTGTTAAATGTACCGGGAAAATCATGACAGTACCTTCTTTTATATCACAAATGTCACTAGTGTGAATACTTGTTTCAACATGTGGTGAAAACATGTACGCGTTTGTGTCTATGAATGTGGTTGAATTTTTTTGATTATCATCTTGTAAAATATAAATAAATGAAAATGTAGGATAGTAATATTCATTTTCACCTGAGGGTATAGTAGGAAATCCCTTATGGTGATGTCGTTCGAAAAAATCACCAACCTTGTAACTTGTAAACCAATGTTCTACTATTTTAGATTTATCTATTGATATTTGATAATTATCTGTTTCATTATTACGTTTTATCATATCATCTACTGGATCCCATACAATTGTGTTTGTTATAAAATCATCTAACATATATGATGGCCTTTTACTGTAATTCGTGAAAGCATCAGAACCAAGTGGGAAATAATTTGTTGTAGTTTCCGATGCCTCGGATTCTTCTAACTCTATTTTCGGTAGCAACATTTGTTTAATTTTTTCATGTTTTTCTGATTCAATATTAAACCAATATATGAAATTACCAGGTAATCTCTCAAAAGGCATTTAAAGATATATTGTATTCTATCTTTATATGGGTGGTTTATCCAATTTGAATGGTTATTCAAATTGTGGTATTTTTGGGTTTGCTTTATTACTTGGTATATTACATGTATTATTAGGCCCCGATCACGTAACTGCTGTAGTTGCACTCGTTTCCGGTGTAAAAAGGCGTCAACATGGAAGTGGTCAAGGGAAAGTGGCAATCCTGAAAAAAACAGCTATGCAAGGTTTTAGATGGAGTGTAGGGCATACGGTTGGTTTAGGTTTTATGACAGGTATATTTATGTTATTTAGAAGTCAAATACCAATCGATACAATTTCCACTGTAAGTGATATAATCGTTGGTTCACTTATGATTCTACTTGGTTGTATATCACTTATTAATCTATACTTCTGGCGGAAAAAAGATTTACGTATCAATCAGCATATAACAGATATTGAGACCATTGTACAACACCCGTCAGATGGTGTACCAATGGAAGTTGTATCTGGTTCAGAAGCTCATGTCGATGCTCACACTCACGAGTTTACACATGTCCACCTTGCAGATGGTGATATAAGGGATTCTAAATCATTATGGGATCGTTTAAAACTTACAAAAATAGGTGAAAATTTTTCCGATAACGAACGAGGTGCGTATACAATGGGTACATTTCATGGTGTATCTGGTCTTTCGGGTATTGTTTATACATTACCATCTCTATTTATAGAAAATAATGTAAAACTCATACTATATCTATTTGGGTTTTTCGCCAGCTCCATTACATCGATGACTTTATTAGGTGGTATATTGGGTTTGACTCCCGGTGGTAAAAAGTCTATTATGGTTACAAATCTAATAGCCGGTACGAGTGTAATAGGTGTAGGTATGATGTGGTTAATATTAACTTCACAAGGAAAATTAAACCTTTAAAGAATAAAAGTTATAAAAGTATATGTATATTGATAAACGTTTCAGTAAGTATGATATATATATATTTAGGAATCTAATACCAACTGATACATGTGAAAAAGTAAGAGACTTTATAGAAAAGAACGATAAATGTTGTGACCGGGCAAATAATAACTATTTAAATAATTATTATGTAACTGACGAAATAAAGGCCTGGAAAATTGAAACTGATCTTATCGAAAAATATACTAATAAAATTATTGATACTTTAGTAGATATTCCGTTTATGTACACTTGTCGTATAGCCTTTAGGAAAGTATTTGGTGAGACCAAATTACATAAAGATGGTCTAGATATGCATACTGGTAGTAAACTCGTGCGAACCTCTTCATTGGTGTATTCGTTTAGCAATAATAAAGGTGGTGTATTTACTTTTCCGAGGCAAAATGTTTCTTTTCAACTAAATGAGGGTGATGTTGCTATATTTCCACCATATTGGACACACGCGCATAGGGTTTCAGCACCTGAACCCGATACGTATAGATACACAGCTGTTTCTTGGAGTTATTATGACGCAGACAAATAAAATATAAAACTATAGTAGATGAGTACATATTTGGAACTTCAACAATTTAACTATAATGAAATGACACCCAAAGAAAGAGATGTTATATTAAAAGATTTCAAAAAGCCAGTTGTAATACGTGGACTATATCAACCAGTTGCGAGACAGATGGAATTAGATAAAGTTATTCAGTTGTTTGGTGATTCTATACTACCTGTGGAAATTTACGATACATTAGAATCTCGAAGTATGGATGCTGATGTTGGTCAGAGTACAATAAAAGAACTTTTCAATCACTGGAAAGCGAACAAAAAACCTTATCTATATTGCGCAGAAGTGGATCTTTTTGAACAAAAATTACCAATCTTACTCGAAGCACTTCGAAATCCGAATACAGAACCTAGAGATGTTAAAGCATTAATGCTTTTTTTCGGAAAAAATCATCCCAGTGACTTACATATACACGTTACATCAGATTTCATATTAAATCAATTATTTGGAACTAAAACTGTTTACATTTTCAGTAATTATGATAATCCAAATATTAATAAATATAGTGCATTTGCTTACAATTTTAATTATTCTAAGGAAGAATTTTTCAAGTTAGACCATAGCAAAATGAAAATATATAAAGTAACTCTTCAACCAGGTGATAGTTTATTAATACCTCCATGGTATTGGCATGCTACACAGGGTCACGGTATAAATATGTCAATTACTCAAATTTATACCAGGATTGATATATCTTATTTAATAAGTAATCCGAATATTATTATAGACTATCTATTTTCTTATCCAGAATTTATTATTGTACCTATAGTTGCTATTCTTATAATATATATATCGATTAGACGTCGACGATGAATACAATATCAGAGTATGAAATGTCTCGCAACTTTTCAAAATATACACATAGAGAAGGTTAAAAAAATATACCCATATATATTAAATGCATCTTAAAGAGCTCAAAGACCACTGGAAAACACTTCGTGTGGAGTTGGACACTTTACCAACAGATGTATTCATAAGTGAAAAACCTAGACCTACAGGTGAATGGGAAGGATCTGATATTCTTCATGAAATTGTTACGGATTACAGTTCTGGTAAATGTGGGTGGTTGAAAGGTGGACAAACACATGTACAGAATGAATGGATTAGTTGGCCTATCATATGGGAAAGTAAACCAGTATTAGGGAATTGTTTGAAATGTCCAGAAACATTTAAATTACTTTCTCAGATACCGGGAATTCGTATAGCTGGTTTTGCTCTCATGAAAGGGGGTGTACAATTAAAAGAGCACACTGATAGTGTTGGACCAGAATATATGTTCACGTATCATCTAGGTCTCAAGTGTCCCAATGAGTGTTATCTTCATCATAAAAAAATTGGCATGGTAAATGAGGAAGATGGAAAACATGTGATTTTAGATGGTAGAATTCCTCATTGGGCGGAGAATAAGTCCGATGAAGATCGTGTAATTCTTTACGTTGAATACTACACATCAACAACTGATTAATTTTTTAAATTCTTTCCCCAACCAGGTACACTAATTTCACTTTTTTCGCACCATGGATACGTCTCCTCGCCGATAAAGTTTAAAGCCTCTATACCACCAATCATACATTCATTGCATGTACCCATACTATCATCAATAATACACCCAATTGATAGAGCACGGCATACATCCACTTTTTTGATTTCATTCTCCGTAAAACTATTTGTGAGAATGACATCATGAAAAATACCGGGGAAGAAATGTTCAATCCAAAGTTCAGTGGGTTCTCGGACAATTTCTTGACGACCCGTGACTATATACATTCTATCAAACACTTTATTCAAGTTCTGCATAGCAAATTGGGATCCCTTTATGGGTTGTAAGTTTTTGAAATCTTCGGAAAAGTAAAATTCATTGAGTATTTTTTGTGATTCTTTTTCTGTGCAATTAAAAACTTCTCTATAAAGATAATTATACTTTGGTTGTTTAGGTAATACAACACCTTTCCATTTAGCCATGGGTTTGAGAAAGTGAACAAGGACTTCATCTACATCGATAGCAATCTTCGTATTCATCTATAATTACATGATATATTATTCATAATCTCTAATCACCACACCTACTGGGAAACGTGGTACCTTCATACTAGTAAGGTTTTGGAAACGCACTGTGAGCATTTTTCCAATATACTTCTTGTAATTCTTGTATTGTTCTTCGCGTTGACTAATAGTACCCTCGGGTCTCACATTAAACTCCTGACCATCTTGGGTTTTACACATCCAAACGACCGCCTTTGCATCCCTACCATGACCAGTCTTTGCACCAACAATTTCATACTCTTCGGTCTGAAACTCCTTATATTTGAGGAGATAGTTGCTCCTCTTCCCAATTTCATAGGTACTCTTGGCATCTCTAATCATGACACCTTCATATCCACGTGAAATGAAAAGATCGTGATACGTTTTCACACTGGATTTCCTTTTGACCAGGAATGTGTCAATACTAATACAATCCATACGTTCTTCAAATGTTAGTTCTGGCCGTTCAAGATCAAAGTAATCAAAAATATGAAATTCAAGATCTTTGGGGTTTGTCTTGAATATACTGGTAATTTCTTCAAATGTTTTATCAGGTGCATAACACTCACCATCTAACCATTCACCATCTCTGAGTCCATTAGAAAGATGATCAACTCCCTTGATGGGTTTACCAGTTCGTGAGAAACACCCATTTTTAGATACAAGTAGACGAACACCGTCAATTTTGGGTTGAACGTAAAAGGGTTCGGATATGTATTGTTGACGATCCTCCCATTTATTTGCCAGCATTGGAAGAATTTGGGTCACTTTGATATTCTCATTGTTCCATATGGTTTGTGCACGGGACACCGCTTTTTCGTAGCCCGTCTTCACATTAGTTCGTGACACAATCACTTTATCACTACCAACCATACC
>Ga0209090_10000251_pt1 | contig 33361 bp, 24 predicted proteins | sample ArcticOcean_MG_C_9_FD_187432 | JGI IMG/M metagenome (GOLD analysis project Ga0209090, IMG submission 187432) | Marine microbial communities from western Arctic Ocean - ArcticOcean_MG_CB2_152 (SPAdes) (version 2) | ecosystem: Environmental > Aquatic > Marine > Oceanic | place: Arctic Ocean... | reverse complement strand
ACGGTCTCGGAACGATGATTGGTGCCCTCGCGGGCGGTATCTACGGTACGACCATGTACATCGGTCACCCGATTCACAAAGCGCTTGGTGCTAAAATCGGTTACTCGCTTTTGAACGGGTTTGTTTACTTTGTCTTGTTCTGTAGTGGTATCTTTGCGAGTTTGTACAACGTGATCCCGCTTTGTGCGAACGGGGCTATTCTTATCTTCGTCGGTCTCTTGCTCGGTCGACAAGCGTTTGAGGCTACTCCACCGAGACACTACCCGGCTTTATTATTGGGCGTTATGCCGTTTATCGCGAACAAAATGTCTTTGGAATCGCAAGGAAACCACTCGTACGATATGGGCATTCAAATGATGTCCGCGGCTGGCGGTACGATGTGCGGTATCTTCCTTACCTGCATCGCGTGCTTCGCCATCGATAGATCTTTCCACAAGTGCGTCGTCGTTTCCTTCTTCATGTGCTTCCTTTCCTTGTTTGGTTTCTTCGCGAGTCACAACGATCTCATCGATCCGAGTACAGGCGTTAGAGGACCGAGACACGAGAAGTTGGGCATCTACGACTCAAGCAGCGACTTGAACCAAGGCTGGAGATGGGCCATCTCGTGGGCCATGGTTGGGGTGTACTTCGCGGTGCACATTCCGTTCCAAAAGAAGGGCTCTCACGTGAAGATGCCGATTGACATGAGAGATATGAAGGCCGATCCGTACGATTCCGATACGGATTTGTCTTAAACATCATGTTTACTCAACCGAAGTTAGACACGTGATGAAAACGAAATAAATATTTATATTTATACTACGCGCCGTCGACGAGGAACGCGCGTTTCCAACGAGCGTTCGCTCACCGAACTGTACATGCACGACGGGCGCTTAAAAAAGAAAAATGAAAGACATTGCGACGATATGAATGATGATGATGATACTGTCCAGTTTAACTTAACACGAATGTAATTCTTACATCAAATACACAACACACGTGCACCTAAAACTCCTCTTATTTTACTCTTTTTTCTTTCCTTCTTGCGCTGCTGCTTCCGTTGCTCTGCTGTTCTTCCGTCTCAGCGTATACGCGATCGCTTTGCACAACAAGGCGACTTTCAAGACCGCCACCGCACCGGTCGTTTCTAACACGGTGTAAAACTCTTTCGCTTTTGTCCACGAACTTAAAGGTCGCACCATGGACCCGAACATGTTCGCGAAGGCATTTTCGAGCTTGTCCGCGACCGTCGCACCTGGGGCCATGTAGACGTTCAAGGCGAGCGCGACGACCAGGTAACGGAAGATGATCCTAGGTATTTGGACAGAAAAGGAGGAGGAGGAGGAGGGAGTGCTGCCACCGGTGGCAGCGGGGGAAACCATTTGAATTGTATGAGTACGCGGACGGACTTTTGAATGCGTGGTGGCAATGGAGAGTAAAGTACTGTATAGTAGAACAACAACGAGATGGTATTTACGCTGATGGCTTTTTTAGGAAGAAGTTACTCATCGGGCGGAAAATATCCTCCGAGAGTATTTACGTCGCTTTTGGGTATTGTTGTTCGTTGTTTTTGGACGTACGCTACGGCGCGTTCGGCGGCGGTTCGATCGATCAGTCGCGGCGAAAAGGAGGACCGAGCGCCGTAGAGATCCTCTCGTAAACGGATGGTCGTGGTGGTATTTATCGCGTCGTTTATTTCTTCTTCGTCTTTGGATGATGATGAGGGAGATGGTGAAAATGCGTTTTCTTCTTGCGCTTTGCGTATGTTTGCGTCGCGTGTGGTAAACGGTGGTTTCTCGTCGCCGAACGTGCGCGCGGAGCATTCGGCGAAGGTGGTCACGCGACACCCGTCGTCTTTCGCGTACCCTTTGGCTTCCACCGCGCGCGCGCCCGGAATCCCGTACGCAACAACCGTGAGCATTGTTGCGTACCTAGTATCATCGTCATCATTTTCACCTCCAACTCCTCCTCCTCCGCTGCCGAACCCGCCGCCGCTTCCGACACCCGCGGCGACCCTCACGCTTTCGCTCGTTTCCTTCGCCCACAAATCCACCTTCGCTACGTCCGGCGCGATGCCTAAATACCTCGGTTCATTCGCCAATGCTTCGCACAACGCCTCTTCCGTCACCGCGAACACGTGGTACACGTTCGCATCGTTCCAATCGTTCGTCACCACTAACGCTGGATTCATGTTCGGTCTTTGTCCTCTTCGTCCTTCTTCTTCGTCTTTCTCCTCCTCTTCAAAGTCTTTCCGGACGTGTTCTCGGCACCCTTCTGGTTTCACGTCGAAATACATCTTCACGCCTCGAACGAGCGCGAACCCGACGAACACGGCTTTATCTTCCTCGTCTAAACCGTATAGGTTCTTCCTCAGTGCGAATCCATCTTGCAAGGTGCCGGAGACCGCCAGAAGTCTTCTCTTCTTCAACACATTTCCCCGTCGTCGTTTCCCCGTCAGAGGACTCAATTTCCCGAGCAAGACGCCACACGCGAAGCACAAAAAGGAAGAAGATTTCGCGAAAAGAGAGAACGGTTTTAGTAGCATCGTCATCGTCAGCGTTTTGTCCTCATTTCTTCTCTTTTTTTTCTTCTTCTTCTTCTCGAGAACAAGCGGGTGAATGTATAACGTAACGAACTCTTTTCCCTAAAATGTGAGGAGGGAAAAAGCAACACATTTTGCGGGATTTTATACGTTTGCTGAGTATACGTTTTAATACTGTTTATATTTACAGACACTCGCGCTTTTGTTCTGCAGAGCTTTTCTAAAACACATTTATATGTATTGGTGTTGTATTCATTTAAGGGATGCGTTTATTCCCGTCTCCGACGTCGACGACCACGGCGTCGACAAAGTCCAATCTCTCGTCGTCGATGGCGGAGACGTCGGGCGCTAACGCGGTGATGTATCTGTCAAAGTATAAAATTTGTTTCAAAAGCGCCCCGAACGCTCGAGGGAACTTCACGCCGTTCTCTTCACCGGCTTGGATTATTTTTAAAGCGACATTTTGCGCTTCGAGTTGGTCGACGGAAACCGCCGCGGTTTGCGAGCGTTCGTCGACGACGACGGTGGGTTCGATTTCATCCAACGCTTTGTAAACTTCGCGGAGGTCGTTGGCGAATTCCGACGCGTCGACGTCTTTTTCAGCCGCACCCATGGTGATTAACGACAGCGCCATTTTGTCGTAATCGCGGGTGGCGGTAGCCGCGAAAAACGCGCGAACGGATTCGTAGGTTTCCACGGAGAGACTTCCGACGATGCCGAAATCGATAAACCCGACGCGACCGTCGCTCAACGCTAAGAGATTACCCGCGTGGACGTCCGCGTGGAACGTTTCGCACGCGAGCACGGATGAAAACCAAACATTTAACGCGTTCACCAACACATCCTCAGCGCTTAATTTTACGCTCGGGTTCAACGGGTTCATCGCTACTCTCCCGTTTTTCTTCAACTCGTTCTCCACGTCTTCTAAATTCGTCAACGGCGACCCGTATAAACGTTCCATGACTAAAACTCTCTTCGAGCTCAGCTTTTCGTATATAAATGGTGCCGTCGCTAACGATTCTAACTTTGACGATTCAATAAACCGAGTGAAATCTCGCACGTTTTTCGCCTCTTTCCTAAAATCCGTCTCTTCCATCATGCTCGATCTCAAGTCGCTCACGATGTCCACTAAACTCGCTCGATTCAACTCTGGGTTCAAAAACGTCAGAACTTTCGACGCGACTAACGCGAAGCCCAAATCCGCTTTCAACACGTCCTCAACTCCGGGTTTCAAAACTTTCACCACCACCTCTTTATTCGATCCTTTCAACACCGCCGCGTGGACTTGCGCCACGCTCGCCGTCGCCAACGGTTTCGGATCGATCGAATAAAACTCTCTGTCGATGTCTAACCCTTCTTCTTCTAAAATCCCCTTAATTTCTACAAAAGAAACCGGCGGCGTATCGTCCAAACACTTCTGAAACTCGTCCACGAATTCTTTCGGAAACGCGCTTGGCGTCGACGCGATGAACTGCCCAAACTTAATATACGTCGCCCCGAGCGCCTCAAACAGTTGCCTCAACGCCGACGGTGCCGTCATTCGCTCTAAATTACCGCTCTGTATTGTTTTCACTCCTAACTCAAATATTGCCCGCGCGGCTTGTACCGTCCTCGACACGCCCGCCGGACCAGTCGAAGACGCCACTTGCGCGATATCTCGCACCAGCGCCGAAAGCTCCTCCGCCCTTCGCAACACTTCCTCCGGTGAATTCCGAGAAGAAGTAGACCCCGTAAACGAAGAACTCCGTCTTTGGTCGTCCTCGTTTTCGGTTTTTGTTCTCGAAGACGAGGGTGATGATGGTAACGCGTTATACTCCGCGCGTGTCAACATCGCGCGATGACGACGAAGGTGATGACGTTTCACATTTCCCCTTAAAGACGACTTTAATAAAGACGACTTTAAAGCGCGAGGAGAGAAGCAGCGGCGGAGAGAAGAAGAAGAATGAGGCGCGTGAAAGGCGTTTCCAGCAGTAAAGGACATTTTCTCTTATTTACGCGTGAAAAGTGTGCGTGTGCGTGTGTGTACTTTCGTCGTCTCTCTGCATAAAAATGACGAGTTTCTCTCTTTCTTGTGAATTGCAAAAAATACGTTTTGGTTATTGTCTCTCTCGTTCTCTCTTTCGATGATCCATCTGCTCTTATCATCAGTGACTGTTCTCAAGATACTGCTTCTCTGGCTCGCGCTTCTGCTTCTGTTACCTCGGCAAACCGAGCGTATTCTTCGTCCGTTGGTTCTGGGCAGCCTTTTTCTTGCAAATAGTTTAGGCACTCGGTATGCTCGAAGTAACGAGCGCAAGCGATGTATTGCCAGTGGTTAAGAGGCGCTTTCGCCTCCTCGACTAAGTATTTGAGGCAATCGAGTTCGCCATACATTGCAGCGTTGTACACGCACTCACGCTTTGCCCCATCAGGTATCCTTCTTTCTTCAACGAGATATTTCACGATGTCTGTGTGACCCTTTCCTGCTGCCTGCATTCCCACTTCCATTTCCGTATCTCGCGAAGGTTTCACTTTGTCGAAAAGAAGTCGAAGACAGTCGAGGTGTCCTCCAATAGCAGCTTGAAGACACGCCTGTTGTCCATCATACGGGCAATCATTAGAGAAGCAGTACTTCAACATCTCGAGATTACCTTTAAATGTGGCCTGATTAATCGTCCTTTCATCCCACTCGCAATGTTTCACTTCTATTGCCCACTTGAGGAACTCGAGTTTGTTCATTGTAGCTACTTGCCAGCAAAAACCAGGCTTGATCCATCACTTCTCCACCTCTATCTTTCTCTCCCCAGGGCATGTGATTCCACTTCAATTCCAGCGTCGAAATGGAAGAGCATTCGTGAACAGCCCATTTTAATACCGATACGTCTAGCCCGGCATACTTAAGCACACCCTGACTCTCTGTATTCACCATTCCAAAGAAAAACCGATCTGTCTGATTCAATTTCGGAAGAACATGCGAGACAAACACATCCTTGTGATGCAACACCAATCCGTTCCAAATCGGTGAAGAAGAAGAAGAAAGCGAGAGATTCTCCAGCGGTAAAGCGCCCCTCGTACTTCCCGCCTCCTTTTCACCCTCGTCGTCGTCCTCTTCCGAAGAAGATGAAGATGAAGAGTAGTTCAGTTTATCCCATTTGGAATAATCGATGCGAGACATGTGTGTTTTTGGGAAATTCGAGCGTTCAAAATGTGATAAAAATGACGAGTTTCTCTCTTTCTTTGGGAAATGCAAAAATACTACTTTTGGTCCAAAATACAAAACACATGTGTCTCTCTCTTTCTTTCTCTCTTTCGATCCATCTACTGTTCTCAAGAAGCTGCTACTCTTTCTCGCGCATCTGCTTTTTCTGCTTTCTCGACAAACCAATCGTATTCTTCGTCCGTTGGTTCTGGGCACCCTTTTTCGAGCAAGTAGTTTTCGCAGTCGGGGTGTTCGTAGTAACGGGCGCAAGCGATGTCTTGCCAGTTGTCAAGAGGCGCTTTCGCCCCTTCGACTAAGTATTTGAGGCAAACGAGTCGGCCATTCGCTGCAGCGTCGTACATGCACTCATTCTTTACCCCATCAGATATCTTTCTTTCTTCAACAAGATATTTCAAGATGTTTATGCGACTATATGATGCGGCTTGTAGTGCCACTTCTTTTTCCGTATCTCGCGAAGGTTGCACTTTGGCGAAAAGAAATAGAAGACAGTCGAGGTGTCCTTCAATAGCAGCTTGAAGACACGCCTGTTGTCCATCATACGGGCAATCATTAGAGAAGCAGTACTTCAACATCTCGAGATTACCTTTAAATGTGGCCTGATTAATCGTCCTTTCATCCCACTCGCAATGTTTCACTTCTATTGCCCACTTGAGGAACTCGAGTTTGTTCATTGTAGCTACTTGCCAGCAAAAACCAGGCTTGATCCATCACTTCTCCACCTCTATCTTTCTCTCCCCAGGGCATGTGATTCCACTTCAATTCCAGCGTCGAAATGGAAGAGCATTCGTGAACAGCCCATTTTAATACCGATACGTCTAGCCCGGCATACTTAAGCACACCCTGACTCTCTGTATTCACCATTCCAAAGAAAAACCGATCTGTCTGATTCAATTTCGGAAGAACATGCGAGACAAACACATCCTTGTGATGCAACACCAATCCGTTCCAAATCGGTGAAGAAGAAGAAGAAAGCGAGAGATTCTCCAGCGGTAAAGCGCCCCTCGTACTTCCCGCCTCCTTTTCACCCTCGTCGTCGTCCTCTTCCGAAGAAGATGAAGATGAAGAGTAGTTCAGTTTATCCCATTTGGAATAATCGATGCGAGACATGTGTGTTTTTGGGAAATTCGAGCGTTCAAAATGTGATAAAAATGACGAGTTTCTCTCTTTCTTTGGGAAATGCAAAAATACTACTTTTGGTCCAAAATACAAAACACATGTGTCTCTCTCTTTCTTTCTCTCTTTCGATCCATCTACTGTTCTCAAGAAGCTGCTACTCTTTCTCGCGCATCTGCTTTTTCTGCTTTCTCGACAAACCAATCGTATTCTTCGTCCGTTGGTTCTGGGCACCCTTTTTCGAGCAAGTAGTTTTCGCAGTCGGGGTGTTCGTAGTAACGGGCGCAAGCGATGTCTTGCCAGTTGTCAAGAGGCGCTTTCGCCCCTTCGACTAAGTATTTGAGGCAAACGAGTCGGCCATTCGCTGCAGCGTCGTACATGCACTCATTCTTTACCCCATCAGATATCTTTCTTTCTTCAACAAGATATTTCAAGATGTTTATGCGACTATATGATGCGGCTTGTAGTGCCACTTCTTTTTCCGTATCTCGCGAAGGTTGCACTTTGGCGAAAAGAAATCGAAGACAGTCGAGGTGTCCTTCAATAGCAGCTTGTTTACACGCCTGTTTTTCATCATACGGGCAATCCTTAGAGAAGCAGTACTTCAACATTTCGAGATTACCTTCATGTGCTGCCACTTTAATCGTCCTTTCATCCCACTCGCAATCTTTCTCTTCTCTCGCCCACTTGAGGAACTCGAGTTTGTTCGTTGCAGCAACTTGCATACAAAACCAGGGTTGATCTCTCACCGTTCCACTTTCAAATTTCTCTCCCCAGGACATGTGATTCCACGCCAATTCCAACGTCGAAATGGATGTGCATTCCCAAACATTCACAGATAATTTCGATACGTCTACCCCGGCGTACTTAAGCACACCCTGACTCTCTCTACTCACCTTTGAAAAGAAATACAGATCTGCCCCATTCAATTTCGGAAGGACATGCGATACAAACACATCCTTGTGATGCAACACCAATCCGTTCCAAATCGGTGAAGAAGAGGAAGAAAGCGAGAGATTCTCCAGCGGTAAAGCGCTCCTCGTACTTCCCGCCTCCTTTTCACCCTCGTCGTCGTCCTCTTCCGAAGAAGATGAAGAGTAGTTCAGTTTATCCCACTTGGAGTAATCGATGCGAGACATGCAAGACTGTTTTTGGGGAAATTCCCAAAGCGCACGGGATTATACCTGTGAAACTCAATAAGACTAAGGAAAACTCACCAAATACTCTAGATATATCTCGGACAAATACTTTTGTACGAGAATTAATACTCTGGAGCTGCAGTGGGTGTTCGGGAACTAGATATTACAGTGTCAACGAAAATCGATTATAGAACACACAAGCTATAATCTCAGATCCAGTAATATCAGTGCTATAAGCTAAAATGAAATACAAAGATAAACAAGTAAACAAAGTGTAAAAGGATAAACGAATATTAGCTTCCAGATGGTATGCGGGGAGTGTATATATTCTAATGCTTTAATGCGATGTTGTCGCTACTTCAGACAATATTTATATTTGTATCTTTTGTGTGTGTCGCATTTCAAAATTCGGTATAAAAAACCCTTTGTTTGAGCGGCGAATATTAAGAAGAAGAGAAGAAGTAGAAGAAGAAGAAGAAGACAAAAGAAATAATACTATACAATAATGGCGTGGACAAACTTCGTGATCACGGGCGCGGCCATCGTCGCCGTGGCGTCCTTGATGCGTTCGGATATTCGAACGAGCACGTCGATGTTACGACGAAACGTGAAGACGATTCGAAAGATGATGGAAGACGTCTCGAACGGGGAAAGCATTGGGGAGGTGGTAAAGAAAGGCGAGGAGGAAATCGCGAAGAAGTTGAAGAAGTGATCATTGGTCCTCGCGTTTAAAAGAGAGAGGACGTTGGAGACGCGCACGGGGAGCAGCACTCTTTTAAAGAGCATCATAAGAAAAACTTTTAGGGGAACTGTGTGTTCATAACAGATATATGCGAAGGGGTGCGCAACAGCTACTGCAACACGCGCTCGGAGGAGAAGGAGGAGGAGGAGAGAAGATGGGTTTGAGTGGTGGTGCGAACAATAATAATAATAATAATAATAACGCGTTGTTGTTTAATCCTTCGGCGTCGTACCCGTCGATCCCGCACATCAACTCGGGAGTCGAGTTTGGCGACTTCAAGTTAGAGAAAGGCCTTCAATTGAAAGTACCGAATGTTTTTAAGGTGTTGTTCACCGTGTGGTTCGTGTTTAGTCTCGGCGTGTTGATGGTGAATATGGACGAGTTGGAGATGGACCAATCGAGATTGGTGTCGGTGTACTTCAGCGCGCCGAGTTTAATGACGTTGGCGCTGTGGTTATGGGGGATAAACGTGTATTTGTGGCACGAGAAGATGAAATTGGTGCCGTCGCCGTTGGTGGTGTTTAGTGAGAAACATACGAAATCGTTCGCGAACGAAGACGCGATTCCGCACGCGTTGGATGCGTCCGCAATATTTGGCATCGCAGGGGTGATGTCGGTGGCTACGGCGACTGGCGCGGCATGTTTTAGTAAAGCGCTGAAGGACGAAAACGAAATAGCGGCGTCGTTTTACATCTTCTTCTTTTACGTGTTGGCACCTTTGGTGATATTTTTCGCGCCGACGGAGAATGGTTTCCTGTTTGGTACGGCTAGGAAAGGTTTAAGAGTCACCGTATCTCGAATTGCCGCGCCAACCGCGCACGCTATTTCCTTCGCCGATTTCTTCGCCGCCGATGTTTTGTGCTCGTTCGCAAAGTCGTTATCGGACGTTGAGAGAGTGTTTTGTAGCGCATTCCAAGGTCACGTTTTATCTCACGCGGCCGAAGGCGCGTGTGGCGATCAAAGTTGGCGCATTCCGTTCGTGTTGTGCATTCCGAGCGCCATTCGATTGTTTCAGTGCATTCGCCAGCGAAGAGACACCGGCGACGAGTTGTGTTTCTGGAACGCGGTGAAATATTTTTCCGCGTTTCCAGTCATTTGGTGCTCTGCGTTGAAATATCACGTGGACGAGGACGATTGGGAACGGTTGTATCGACCGATGTGGTTCGCGTTTGCCGTCGTGAACAGTAGTTTTAGCTATTATTGGGATTTAACCCACGATTGGGATTTACCGATGGTGAAGAAGCTAGTGTTTCCTTCCTCTTCTTCCGCATCGAGCGGTGGTGGTGGAAACAACAACGAGAACAACATCATCGCCGAAATAGAAAGTAACGCCGAGAACGAAGCATTCGCCCCGTACGGTTTGCGAAACAACAGATTATACAAGGCGCCAGCGGTGTACTATTTCGCGTGCGCGACCAACCTCATGCTCCGCGTCTCGTGGACGTACAAACTCGCCGCGCACTTACGGAAAAACTCGCGAACCGTGTTCTTCGTGTCCGCGTTAGAAATCGTCCGACGTTTCCAGTGGTCCATCTTTCGCATCGAGAAAGCGTACTTGAAAGCCAAGCGATCCGCGATGAATAGCCGAGAAAATAGCTTCATTTAATTTAATTTTAAAACGCACGTAACAGCGACTTCATAAAAATATAATCTATTCGCGCGGAAACCGCGAGCAAGAAGATGAGCACCGCGGAGGGAATTAAAAGCGTTTAAATCAAAGTTTACAAAATATACAAGTGGTTTCGCACTCCAATTAAAAGAATAATAATAATAATTTAACTTATTTATCATCGTCCAAGAAGAGATGTTACTTTGCATGCTTCGACAGCCACTCTAAACACACGTCCACGTTGTGTTGACTCTTGCACGAAATGCAATAGCAGCACACCTCCCTGCCACTCAATCGTCTCAACTCCATCGCATCAATCACCGTCCTCGCGTCCGCCGCGTCCTTCAAATCCGACTTGTTCCCCAACACCAACAACGGCACCCCTGCCACGGCTGGTTTCTGCATCAACGCGTGCAACTCCGTCTTCGCCAATGGAAAATTCTCCTTATCCGCCGCGTCCAACACGTACACCACCGCCGTCACCCCTCGGCAATATCGCTCCCACATGTTCCGAAACCGCTCTTGACCTCCCATGTCCCACATTTTTATGGAGACTTTATTCTTGGTCACTTTTCGCATGTTAAAACCAACCGTCGGGATCATGTCCTCCACGAACTCCCCGCCGGAAACCACATTCACGAACGAAGTTTTCCCCGCGTTTTGTAATCCTTTTTGTTGTTAAGCGAGAAAGAAAAAGAGAGTTTAAAGAGAGAGAGTTAGAGAGAAAAGAACACGATGTCAGTATTTATCAGCAGCAGCCTCTCAACCCTCCCCCATTGGATCTCATTCCGATCCTCGGCGACACCGCGCAGACGACTGGATGGCTCTCTCCCAAACCAATCGATGGAGACGAACGACGACGAAGACCAAACGACGAGGATCACTCAAAAAGAAACAGGAAACACAAAGCCTCGTAAACTCGTCGCAGAGAGAACATAAATATTTTAATCGTCTCTCGAACATCGGGGAAAGAAAAAGCCGAATTACATCCCCGAACAAAAACAACTCTCTCTTCTTTCTCACCTATCAAAGCCAACTCCATCTCCCGGTTGAAAAATAAAAGGCGAACCCAGCTGAGAAACGCGAAGAACGCGTCCGCGATCATTATTGATTGTTTGTTTGCGCTACTTCTTCAAGTGTTTAAGTGTGTGTGTTTAACAATGAAAACCAATGTGCAGCCCACTGAAAAAAAAAGCAAATTTAACAGTTTAGGGTTTTGGTTTGTTTTTTATTTGTCCTTGATTTTTTCAAAAAAACACCTAAAAAAAACACCACACAACAACACAATAACGGAGAGCAAAAGCGCTCTCTAGTGACACAATAATTAGATGCCCCCGATAAAAACCGAGGAGAATACTACTACCGCTGCTACTGAAAAGTTATTCTCGTATTCGACGTGCGTTCTCTTCTTTGTTTGATTTCATCATCTCTTTTTCTTTTTCTCTCGAGAATGAATCTCATTTTTGAACAAAAGTCTCGTTTCTCTCTCTCATCATCATCATCATATATATTATTAACGCTTCAACAACATCACGCAAAAACAACAGGGTGCTCGAATTCCCGTTCGCGTCTCTCGAAACCGGCGAAATCGTGTTCAACTCGGTAAACGTGGACTTGCCGATTAACCCGTCGAGGACGACGAAAGAATTACGCTTGGAGGAAAAAAAGAAAGAGATTTCTTCTTTTGATTCATCAGATTCTTCTCTTTGCGAGGCGAAAATACACGCGAGGATTACGGCGATCGACGCGCGATCGTTGCGATCGGCAGTTGTAGGCTTGATTGATTCTATCGTGTTAGTTGTTGAGACCGTGGAAAGGTGCGAGCGGTAGAGTGCTAGAGAGAGAGAGAGAGTTTGATACTAAGAGGAAGGACAAAACATGGACCGGTTCCACATTTACGAGTCCATCGGGAAAGGTAAACACTCGGTGGTGTATAAAGGTCGCGAGAAGAAATCGATTCAGTACTACGCGGTGAAATCGGTGGAAAAGTCGCAACGTCAGAGAGTTTTGCAAGAAGTGCACGCGTTGAGAGCGATTAAACACGAACGGGCGTTGAAATTCGTCGCGTGGTACGAGACGAGGAACCATTTGTGGTTAGTTTTAGAGTATTGCGTTGGTGGGACGCTGTTGAACGTTTTGAAACAAGATGGGAGATTACCAGAGTCGTCGATTCGACGATTCGCGGTGGATTTGTGCAGAGGTTTGCGAGCGTTACACGGCGCCGGGTTGTTGCATTGCGACGTGAAACCGAGCAACGCTTTGTTGTCGGAACACGGCGAGGTGAAGTTGTGCGGCTTCGGTCTGAGCAGAAGAGTCGCCTCGAACGTGGCAATGTTATCGTCTTCGCATGGCGGTGGCGGTGGTGATACGATGAATAACAACAGCAGAGCGTCGGTGGCTTCGTCGACAACGACGTCGTCGTCCTCGTATGGTGCCGTGGGCAACGGCGTGAGTAGTACTTTCACCTCCAGTAGGGGATCGGGACATTTGAGTTTAGCCAAACGAGGTTCGCCGGCGTACATGGCGCCAGAGCTGTTCACGTCCATTGGCGTGCACTCGTACGCCTCCGACTTGTGGGCGCTCGGGTGCGTGTTGTACGAGTTCGTGGCCGGGTACCCGCCGTTTGCGAGAACCCGTTTGAGCGAACTCGTCGAGGCGGTTTTAGAGGAAGAACCGGAGCCTTTGCCGAGGGAGAGGTGTTCGGAGAGCTTAGAGAGTTTAATCATGGGGTTGCTCATCAAAAGACCACATCAAAGAATGACTTGGCAAGACGTCGTCGAGCACGAGTTTTTTCGGCGACCTGCGTTCGTGTCTTCTTCTTCTGGCGGCGCCGGTACTTCTAACGCTACCGCGAACGAACGAGGAGGAAGTGGCGACGTCTCGCTTTCAATCAAGAAATTAATCGAGGAACACAAAAAGAAACCGTTACCGAAAGAAACTGCGTTTGAGCAAATGGCGCAGAAGTTGAAAGCGGAAGATCTTGCGGCGAGGTTGAAATCACTCAATCCAAAATCGCCCGGTGGTAATGTTTCGGTTGTTCACGGTGGATTGTTGACGGCGAGCCTGAGGCAAAGTTGCGATGTCGGCGGATTGTCTCGCGCGGCGCGCACAAACTTGGATCGCGAACGATCAGCTTTAGGATATGGAAATAATAATAAAGGTGGTAGTGGCAACAGTGGTAATGTAAACAACGTAAATTCGAACGTAACTGTCGATGCGGAGAAGAATTACTTCGATTCCGAGAATAGAAATAGCGTAGATGTCGTCATGGAAACGGCTGATTTCGAAGTGAACTTTGCGCTGGAGAACTTCAGTCAGAACGACGAAAATAACAGGAACGTTGCGAACACGAGCCACGATGAAACGTTCGAAGACGCCAGAGGCGATAACCAACGCGTGTCGGTGAATTCAACGACTTCATCTGTGGCAGAATACGAAGAAAAGAGAAGAACGGTGCCGATGAAAGCGCCAGGGGTGCAAAGATTATGCACGGTGGATCTACCGTCGACGCCGGCTCGGACGCCGAAGCGAAACGAGCGCAAAGATGGTAACAGCGGCGGTAGTAGCTCGGACGACGACGACGACGCCGAGTATCACGAAGTAGATGGGGCGAACGGTGAAGACGACGATGAAAATGACGATGAAAATACTAGAAAGAAGAAGAAAAAAGGTTCCGTGATTATTTTGGGCCCGGACACGCCAAACGGAAGAAGGAAAAAATCACTTCTCGATAATCGCCGATCGGCTGGAGGCGAAAGCGCGCTGCTAAAATCGCCTCCTCGAGGAGTGAACAGAGAACAAATAGAAAATGGAGGCCGAGATAGCCGGACGATGATGGCAAAGACGCCGTGGAAACACCGAACGATGCCGTCCGATTTAGACGAGACCATGGACGACGACGAAAACGAAGAGGACGCAAATGATGACGACGATCTGAACGCTTTGGCAATTGTGCCCAATGGAGGAGAAAACGACGAAGAGAAAGAGTGCGATGAATCCGTGTATTCTATAAGTACGCTCTCAACGCACGCGTCTGATTTAGTTGTTCGTCCTATCGTGAACAACCGCAGAGTTGAACCGAACGGTTCAGCCATGGATCCCGTACACGACGCGAAAGCGCTTCCGTTTCCCGCGCTAGATGTAAAATCCGTCCTCAGTCTTTCGCGTCCGGAACTCGAGGCTTTTCTGACTGCTGTGTATCGCTCAGTCGCGGAAAGTTCACCTATGCGCTCGAAAGTTAACGCGTTGGCGTACTTTGAAACGCTTTGTAGCAACGCCGAAGCGGCGAACGTGCTCGTGAATTCAAGCTTAGCCTCCATGTTTGTCGAGGTGCTCGCCCAATCGAAAGCGCCAACTTTGCGAACGCGTCTCTGCTCGATATTGGGACTTCTTTTTCGTCACGCGACGGAAATTGGCGACGAGCTGTTAGCAAACGAAAAGACGAATATTTGCGAGACGCTCGCGGAAGTAATCGATGATTCAAACGAACGCGCGAAGAGAAAGGCGATGGCGACGCTCGGAGAATTGCTGTTTTACGTGGCGACGCAGTCCGAGCGAGATGTAAGCTTCGATGACGATGGAAGTCAAGAAGGAGAAGACGAAGAAGACAATAATGGTAATCTCACCCCTCGCACGAAAGCTAAGGTCGGTCCAGAGACGGCTGCGGTTATTTGGGGCGTGAGCGATAAAGTACTCGCAGCGGTGTGTTCAAAATTGAACGTGACTGAAGACGCCATCACCCGACATTACGCGACCAAGACAATTGAAAATATAGTGACGCCTCGGTGTGGCGATGATGATGATGGTCATGAAATTGATGATGATAACAAGGAAGAGAATGCCGAGAACGAGTGTAAACATCCAAAATGGGTACAGGATACGTTCTTAACCAACGCAACTCTCGCTAAACTCTTTGAAATTGCACTCGCCGATCAAAGAGAGAGCGAAAGCGCGAGAGTTACCGCATCGTCTGCCGCTGCTCGATGTCTGGCGTCTTCGCCGCAACTTCTCGTCGATTTTGCAACGTCCGCAGTTTGCGCACATTATGTTTCTCGGCTCATTTCCGACGACTCTTCCAAAGTTTCCGGGAACGGTTTGAGGTGTTTGAATGTCGTCTTGTCGAATGAAGCTTCGAAGCATGCGTTTTTAGAGACGCTTCGTGCGAGCTCCTCGACTGCCTCGAACGGGGATACTGGAGACCTTAAAAACAATTCGACCGGTGGCAGTGGTGGTGGTGGTGGTGGTTCGGCTTTTTATGCGGACGAGAATATTCTCGCGAAAGAGCTCTCGTTGATTTCCGAGCGCGGCGCGAATTCTATCAATCGAGGCAAGGCTTTGGTTGCTATTTCCGCCTTGTGTTCAGCGCACCCGGCTTGGCTCGTGCATTTTACAAACAATCGCATTCTCTACGTGGCTGAAAAAGTTACCTTACACGCCAACAACGACGTGTATTTGACGAGGTGTGCAGAGTGTTTGTTTCGAACGATTGCAGACTTATCTCGACGGGCTTCGGACGCGATATCTTCCGAAGCGAGGCGGATCATCGCAGACGCGAACGAGAAGCTCAGCCTGGAAACCTTCGATGTCAACGATGTTCGTCGAACACATTTCTCGCAAAGTGGTGCCACTGCGCTGTTTCCAGCCCTCGCGCACGCGTTATGCGTTGGATTTATGCGAGATCGCGTCTGTGATGAGGCTTTCTTACGCAAAGTTTCTGTATTTATTCAAGCCGCGGCGACGGCGCTGCCTTCCGCGGCGGCAGCCCCTCTCGAGGAGATGGATGCGAATAATAACTCGAACAACAAAAGTCCATCGAAATGGTTTTCAGGATTTCGTGGTGGCAATACCGCGAGCAAAGAGCGCATGTTTCACGAACTTCGCGACAGAAAGATTAAAGCATCTGAAGAATTTCGACTCGGCGTTTCTTCTCTCTTGGAGACGTTGTCGCGAGACGCGCAAAAAAGTCTTTTACGATTTCCAAAGGTGACCATCCGAGAGGTTTTACCTGCACTCGCGAAGTTGTTGCGAGGGTCAGATTCCCCCGATGCGAGATTCTTAGCTCTCAAGTTGACGTGCGATAGCATGCTACCACTCTTGGCACTCCAGCCGGTGGAAAATATGGATGATGAAAGTGTGCGTTCGAGCGCCGCGGAAGAGACCACTAACGTGCACGACAAAGAAGGCATCGTTTGCTGTCAAATTGACGCGGACGATAAACGATATCTCTCCGAGTCGTTGCGAACCGATTTTCTTCCGTCCTGTCCAGCTCTTTTGATGGACGAGGACCCCATTCCACTCTACGCTCTGAAACTTTTAGCCGGTTCTATAAACAACGGTGGCGCCGAGGAGGAGGAAGAGAACGCCAACGCGCGCGGCGACGAAGCTTTGGAGAAGGCGCTCGCGCATTTTGCCTCGAAGTTCTTCGCTTTTCTTAGTCTCAATCACGCGAATAATAACGCGCACAACGCCCGCTTGTGTTTATTCTTATGCCGCTCCAAAAGCTCAATTCTATCGACGAGGAAGCTCTTCACAGAGCTGAACGCGTGCGAAAGAGTCGCGGATGTTCTGGTCTATTCGAGAGAAAATCGCGTAGAACCGTTCGTAGAACCGGCTTCGAAGATGTGCGAGGTCTTGGCGAAGCGGGCGATGCAAACTTTAGAAGATACCAGCACTGAAAGCACCGATGGAGAAGATCTCATAGACACCTCTTTGCGAGCCATGCGCACGTTTGCGGAGATATCTCAGACGTTTCTCGAGTGTACCACGGCGGCGATTGACGATGACACCGCGATTACGTACGCCGAAGCTGCCGCCGAAGCGCTCCGCATATCTTGTGCAGTACATCCAGATGTTAGCACGCAGAGTTTGCTCGTACTTACATCGTCGACGTCGTCTTCGAATGGTGTCCACTCTCCCGGCGCGATGGCTTTAAGCGGCGTCGGCGAATCCCATCCTTTCTGTGAATCCATAGAAAGGTTCGCCTCCGACGCGTTCGAAGCACTTCTTGTCGTTCCTCCCAACAACACCGACGACTCCGAAAACACAAAATCACAAACCGCATCATCATCTTCGCATACGCGCAAACGTCTCCAAAACCTTCGCTCGAAAGTCATCGACGCCGTCGCCAACGCGTTCACCGCCGTCGCCAACGAGGGGTTAACGTTCCACGAAGACTTGTCGAGAGAACAACGGGAAAGAGCGAGTATGGCTTTAGGAAAGTTGTGTTTCGTGAACGTTCCCGGTGCGTCGAGAGCGTCGAGGTCGTTCGCCGCCATCTGTCGCGCCGCCGCTTCTCCTTCTGTGTTTAATAAATAGTATCGATTAACGTATTATGAAGTAAAAAATCTCTTTCGAAACCTCTTCACTACTTTTACCTACGAGACAACAAAATGCCTTCAATCAAGAACATCCTTCATCAATACGGCGGATTCTTAGTCGCGCTCGTCGCCATCGCGCTCACGGTAGTCTCTCCTCGAAGCGAAGAGTTGTTCGGGATTTCCACCACCAAGTGTTTGTTGATTGGTACGAGTTCTATCACCATTACACCATTGTTTGTTTGTTTGTAATTCGTTTCATTTTTCCCCGACCAAAGGACGCGCCTAAAACTGTATTAACACTCACGACGCTCTCTCTCTCTCTTCACAAAAAACACAGGCATAGTCATCGCATTCGTCTCGTTACCAATACACGAAATGCGTCCGTACCAAGATAAGAGGCAAATGACGACGGAAAAAGCGGCGGCGGAACAGCACATGAAAGATTTGGCCGAGCAAGAGAAGCAGTTCAAGGATGGGAAAAAGAAGAAGTAGACGAGAGATGAAGACGAACATGTTTAGATGTGTACCTATTATTACCTATTGTTAGTACCTATTAGTATTATTAGTATCGCTACCGCGCGCGCGAGGTGAGCTTGCTGTTGTTCCCTTCCCAAACCCACCGATGGTGTTCTTCTCCTCTATCGCTCGTTTTGGCGCCGGTGTTACTTTTGACTGCTGCTCTCAAGGCGCTACTCCCGAGCGCGACGACGAACGCGAGGATTTTTATGTTTATTTTCGTCGTCGCGGATTTTCTAGTATTCGTGTTCTTCGTGTTCTTGTTCTTGTTCTTCTCGGGGTCGTCGTTCGACTCGCCGACGTCGTCGTCGCCATCGTCCTCTTGCGGATACCCGTTCTTCGTCAAATACCTCAACACGGACGCGTCAACCCCGCCGCTATATCGCACCCAAAAATCCCGATCGTTTTTCAACCATTCCGGTATCACGTGCTCCATATTATCGTCGTCCTCCTTGACAACATTCGATGCATCCTCGCCTTCTCTCGCCAAAACGCCAATCTGAAAATCCCTCAACTGCTTCCACGCTGTCAGCGAATGTATCTCCGTAAACTCCTCCGTCGCATCTTTCCCTAAACCCCTCGCTATCGCCAACGCAGTCGACACTTGACCGGCGTTGTTAAACCCAGGGTGTGTTTTCGCGAACGAGGTGATGTCGTAGACGCGCTCGTGGACTATTATCCATCCGTCGTGGAGGCGTGCGTGTTTGGAAACTTGCGCGGAAGTGAACTTCGGCCATTTCGTGTATTCCACATCGGACGGACCGGATTCCAGTTTTGCTGATGATTTTTTGGAGGCTAACTCAGAGGAGGAGGAGTTTGCGTGTACTTGTTCTCCTTCATCTCTCATGTTAGCCTCGTTTACGTCGTTTACTAAAGCTGTGACGCTCTCAGCATTCGAGCGGCACGACGAGAGAAGACTTAAAGAGGATGATATTAGTGGATAATTTAAAGGGAAAATTTGTGGTCGTCAAAAGTCGCAAGATACGGGGACCTTTTGAACGACCAAAGGTCGGCATTGAATACAGAAGCCCTTTAAGCCTTTCCGGAAAGTGGTGGTGGTGTTTTCGAGCAGTAGTAGCAGTAATAATAATAAACGAGACGCGACCTAATAATAGTAGCATCGAAAATATGGGCATCTGCGCGTCGTCGTCCTCCTCCTCCTCCCAAACTTTGGGGAAGTCTTTCTTTTTAGGGAAAGGAGGCGGCGACGAATCCTCTCGAGACGGCAAAACGTGGTACTCGAAACACGTCCAACGAGAAGGCTCTGAAGTCTCCATGTATTTCGATAAAGTTGTTTCCGAGGACTATCACATCTCGAAGAAGAAAATTGGAAGCGGGATGCAAGGTTCAGTGTACGAAGGGACTGCGAGAGAGAAGGATTCGGGAGAGGAGAAAGTTGCCATCAAAGAGACACACATTGGCGCCATGAACAAGAATTCGGGCGAGCGAAGGAAAGAAGCGTACGCAGAATTAGAAACGCTTTCTCGAATGCGACATCCAAACATCGTCCAGTTGATAGCGGCGTATCAAACGAGCTCGGAGTTACAACTGGTGATGGAAAAAATCGACGGGAAAGGTTTGATTAGCTATTTGGTGGAATGCGACGAGAAGTTGGCGTCCGGCGCGCAGACGGAGAAAGAGCAAAGGGAGGAGAAGTTTTCGCTGATGCGACAGCTGTGCGATGCGGTGGCACACGTGCACGCGAGGAACGTGTGTTTTAGGGATTTACAGCCGGAAAACGTGATGATTACGAATCAGGAGCCGAGACAGGTGAAGTTGATTGATTTCGGTCGAGCGGTGGTTTTGAAGAGGAAGGACCACATGGAAAGGAATTTACAGCCGATGGGAACGAGTTTGTTCCAAGCGCCTGAGGTAGAGAAGAGGTGCGAATACGGCCAAGCCAGCGATATGTGGGCGGTTGGTGTGTTTTTGTACCTCTTGATTAGTAATAAAATGCCGTTTTCGAGGACCGTGGAAGGCGTGTACGCGGTTCTGCGAGGATCGTACGAACCGTTCGACGAGACGTTTAATAAACAGGCTCAAAGTTTAGTCTCGAAACTGTTGGTGGTGAACCCAAGTTCACGCATGAACGCCGCGCAAGTGAATCAGCACAAATATTTAAGAAAGTTTGTTCAAATGAAAGAAGAATACCAGAAAGCCGGGACAAACGTAAGCAGAGAGAGGGACATTTTAGTGCCGGCGACGATGCAAAAAGACGTCGAGCGGTCGCTGTTGGCGTTGGAAGAGACGAAAGATATCACGAAAGAGTGCGTGAAGATTCTGTGCGAGTTGAGCGCGCAAGACGTGGCGACTTTGAGACGATGGTTGAACATGAGTTCGGAGAAGAGCGTGCACGAAGGCAAAGCGAACGTTGGATTGAAAGTAGAATCGAAAAAGAATGGTAACAGAAGATCGAGGGAGGAAGACGCGGAACACGAAGAGAACAGGGACGAGAGCGAAAACGATGGAGGTTCGAGCAACGAAGGCTCCAGAACGAGCAACGGGTCGTTCTCGTGGAACGACGATTCCACGCACCGAGGGAACGCCAAAGTAGGCACCGGTGGTTTAGCGTACTTGGCACATTCGTTTCGAAAAAGTTTAGACGAGGACCCCGAGGCGAGAAGTTTCATCGGGTTGGCGCACGAACAAGGTTTGAGTTCACTGGACGAACTGATTACCGCGTGCGTGGCGTCTGGTTTATTTAAAACTGCGGATCAGTTAGTTGAACTCGAAAGCAACGTTTTAGCGAAAAGGAGGAACAGATTTGGCGGCGAAAACGAGATGACGAAAATCACCTCTTCCAAGAACGCGCAAGAGACGATTCGAAATACCGTTTTAGTGCGACACGGGGATTTACTCCGATTAGTTGAAACGACGCAACTGGAGCGTATGAAAGAAGCTTCGTTTAGTGATGATGCCGATAACGGGTCGTCGCCGCACAAAAATTCGAATTCCAGCGCCTCGGCGACTACGATGGAGTCGTCTTCTAGTTTCTATAACGAGGCGAAGAAGAAAATCAGTCCGGAACGCCTCTCGCGAGATGGTACGAACCCCGCGCAACAACCGCCGGGCTCGTTGGAAGGGTCTCTGAGAGGTGGCAATTCGTTCAGAAAACCGAGAGGCGGCATGCCTGCGACGTTAAATCGAAAACTAGAGGAAGTGAGGAGGGAAGCGAGTCTGGATAACTTGGCGGCTGGAGGGAACGCGAGAGCTTTGGTGAGAAATTTTTCGAGCGGGAGCTTATTAGCGCACAGCGAGTCTAACGAAGAATGAAAGTATATGTAGAGAGAGCGTAGTAATGTAGCGTAGTGGCGTGTACTACAGTACAGCAGTAGTGAAGATGAAATTTTGATGATCGAAATTGATTTTAGATCTCGTTCGTTAGTAGTATTTACACAAACACGTTCATGTACGACAGTGTGCTTTTAATAATAAATATCTTTTTCTCGCGTCTCTTCTCACGGCGCCGCCGGCGCGCCTTCGCCGCCCCAACCCCACAACAACTCACCGCCCGCTTTCTCGGCCATTTGTTGCATCCATCCCCCGGGAGTGGGACCAGCAATCGTAGCGTGTTCCATTCTTACTCCTCCGTCCGGTTCTTTGTGCACTCTCACGCGATACCACGGGTTATTCAACATGCCCATGACGTTCCACGTCGGGCGTTCTGGCATAAAATTTTGCGATTGGTCCACCGCGCGGAACAAGATTTCTTTGCACGACGGGTCAAACAACATCGCGGTGTCCAACTCGTACTCCCACATGCACCAACACCAATGTCTTGCTTTATCTCCGGAACTTCCAGCCGCCCATCTCGGGGTTTCTCTCACGTTAATATCCGCCAAGTTCCACGACATGCCTTGATCGAACGACACCTCGGCTCGAATAACTTTCCTCCCGCCTCCGGAATACGCGTACCCTTTCATCACGTACTTCTTCGTCGACGGTTTGATCACCTCTTCGTGCGTGGGATACGCGATTGCACCGTTAATGTTCAACTGGTTGATGATGTATTCCTCTTTAAACCACCATTTATCTTTCGTCGCGATTTCCGCGTCCACCGTCGGCGGCAACACGCGATTATCGTTGAAGTGATAAAAGTTGTTACTCTCGCGATCAGTCACCGTAATTTCCGCCAAAAACTTAATCATTCTCCCACCAATATACCCGGGAATGATAATTCTCACCGGGTACCCATGGTCCGGATGTAAACGTTCCCCGTTTTGTTCGTACGCTACGATCACGTCGCACGTCGGATCCAACGCGGTTTCCATATCGATGGACGTCCCGTACGACCCCGGCCCACCGTCCTGCCCGTCGTAACTTTTCGGCAACTCGTCTTGCGGTCCGTTCAAACACACAAACCTCGCCCCAGGCCCGGCTTTATAAACCCCCGCTTTATTCAACAAAACTCTCAACGGCACGCCTTTCCAATACGTGTTCCCGACCGCGCACGGCCCCCAATTAAACCCAATCGAGGATTTAATCATGTTCTGTTCCTTCCTCCTGTTCCCAGCACACACGACTAAACACGGGAACTGTTCGTACGGGAGTTTCGAGAGTTCATCCATCCCGATTTCAAACGGTCTCGAGCAATTCCCGTTTATTTTAATCGTATGCGTGTTCCAGTCCAGTTTCGGCACCGCGCCGTGGTTCCGCACTATGTGCAAGTTCACCGGTGAGATGAAACCATAATCAAACATTTCTGGCAAAGGGGCTTCCACGTTAAACGGGTGTTTCCCGGTCAATCGTATCAAGTTCGGGTGTCTTTTTACCCAATTGTCTGGTGTTTTTTCGTCGCGTTCGTCCACGGATGGGTAGGGTTGCGCGAGATATCGAGACTTCTGCGCGTCGGCGTCGTGGTTGATGTTCATGTCTGCGGAGACGACGACGACGAATTGTGCGCGACAAAGGTCGTCGCCCGCGTCGTCGTTCTTCTTCTTTAATAAAGTCTTGTCCAGAACAGTTTTAATCCCCGCGCCGGCGACGGCAGATGCGACGATTGGTAACACCATTATTTGTTCGTCTCGGCGTCTTCTCCTTCTTCTTACGACGGGACAACTTCGAAAGCAAGCGCGTCGTTTCCGAGAGAGAGTCTATACCGTGATGAGAAAAGTGAGCACATTTTCCTCGACTCGAGAGACCAAAAAAGAGGCGTCAAACGTCGGATTGAAATCACAAAAAGTTTTGTCTTTTGGTCGCTTTTTTTCAAAAATCATCCTCTCACTTTATTTACGTGAAAGAGGAGATCTCTCTTCTGTCGTTCTCTTTTCTCGCGGTTCTCGCAGTTCTGTTAAGCAGTCGTCCCTTTCGTCACGCTTATTACGAGTCCTGCTCTCCTTCTTACCTATTCGCGTCGTTTGTGTTCTTTATTATTACGACATAATACCAGTATGCATGAGTAATGAATGTATCGCATGTCACATTTGATCGCTTTTTCTTTTCTGTTTTTTTTTTCAATTTTTTTCGCTTGTTTTTTTTGTCACCAAACTCGTGCACGGGGAAGGAAAGAGTTTTATTCTTTAGGGGAAACGAGACATATTTATTCAGACGAAAGACACTATTCAGACGAAAGACACTTTGCCGCAAAGAAGAAAGAGCGACGAACACGCAAAAGCGTGAACGAGTTTTCAGAGAGAGAGAGAGAGCGTTTGGTGGTGAAGGGGAGGTTATTTATTCGTAGCATTCAATACCATTCCTCCTCGAGAGAGAGAGAAGCGTGCATTTCTTTCCCGTGGGAGGAAAAAAAACGCAGGCGTCGTTTGGTCGTGCATAGATTTTTCGAGAGGGATTTTCCCCGGAAGATTGACGCGTGTATCTTCTTCGAAGAAAACGCCTCGGTGCCGTTAGGATGAGTAAAGAAGAAGAAGATACACCGACCAAGATGGAGGAAACCGAACTCGCGTTGCTTCTCGCTGAAAACGGCGGGAGCATCGCTTCACTTCGAAAGTACGATTCTCAAGCACTCAAGCCGGACGTGAAAGATGTAAACACCCCGGATAATTGGGTGGCGCGACATCCAAATCTGGTCAGATTGACCGGAACGCACCCGTTCAATTGCGAACCGGAGTTGAAAACGTTAGAGGAGAGCGGGGACGTGACGCCGGTGAGTTTACATTTCGTGAGGAACCACGGGGCGGTACCGAATTTGACTTGGGACGCGCACCGGATCGTGGTGGAGGATTGGAGTTCATTAACGTCTTCTTCGAGTTCGAGTTCGTCTTTGAAGAAGAAACCGAAGAAGTCAAAAACGTTCACCATGAAGGATATTTGCGCCTTGCCGAAAGTGACGAAGCCGGTTTTACTCGTCTGCGCGGGAAATAGACGAAAAGAACAAAACATGCGGAAGAAAACCATCGGGTTCAACTGGGGCGCCGCCGGATTATCAAACTCGTTGTGGACCGGCGCGCCGTTGCGAGAGGTGTTGTTTAAACTCGGCGTTAAAGAACCGAAAGAAGGTTTATTCGTCTGTTTCGAAGGACCCGAGCGCGAGTTGCCGAAAGGGGAGTTAGGCACGTACGGGACGAGCATTCCGTTGCACAAAGCGTTGGATCCGAGTCAAGACGTGATGATCGCGTACATGCAAAACGGGGAGAAGTTGAAGCCGGATCACGGGTTTCCGGTGAGATTAATCATTCCCGGGTACATAGGTGGGAGAATGATTAAATGGTTGTCCAAGATTACAATCACCAACAAAGAGAGCGATAACTTTTACCACTACCGGGATAATCGAATTTTACCTCCGCACGTGGACGAGAAACTTGCGGATTCGGAAAACTGGTGGGAGAAACCGGAGTATATTTTCAACGAGCTGAACATCAACTCGGCGGTGACGTCGCCGGCGCACGGCGAACACGTACGATGCAATTACGAACTCAACTCGGACGAGAAAGAGTATTTAGTGAAAGGGTACGCGTATACCGGCGGCGGGAGGAAAATTACGAGATGCGAGATATCTCTGAACGGTGGATATACTTGGGAGTTGTGCGACATTCACCGACCGTCGAAACCGACGGCATACGGGAAACACTGGACGTGGGTGAAATTTTCCAAAATCGTCGAACGGAGTCGACTGGTTGAATCCTCTGAAATCATATGCCGCGCGTGGGACGAAGCGAACAACACTCAACCGAGAGATTTGACGTGGAACTTGATGGGTATGGGGAACAATCCTCAGTTTAGAGTGAAAACGAGTGAAGTTGAATTTTTAGGAAAACGATTCGTGAGATGCGAACACCCGACGGAGCCGGGGACGTTGAAAGGCGGGTGGATGGGACACACCGCGGGTGAGTGGGAGCCAGTGATTGAGCAATTGGACGGTCAAAGAGCAGGGGAGGAGATTGATTTAACTTTGCGAGCAGCGGCGGCGAAACAGAAGAGAGAGATTGTGAGCGTCGTCGGCGCATCCAACGTCGTCGAAGGAGTGAAACCGCCGCCTTCGGAGGAGCAAAAGAGAACAGAATCCCCAATATCTATCATCCCAGCAGATGCGAAATATTACACCGAAGAAGAAGTCGCCAAACACAACTCCGAGGACGATTGTTGGATCATCGTGAAAGGGAAAGTGTACGACACGAACGCGTATTTGAAGGAAGGTTTACACCCGGGAGGGAACGCGTCAATCACCATGAACGCCGGCGAAGACACGACGGAGGATTTCGAGGCAGTGCACTCCGCGAAAGCGTGGAAGCAATTGGAACCGTATTACATCGGCGAGGTTGGCGTGAAGCCGTCGTCGTCATCCTTGTCTGACGTCACGAATCTCGTCGCGAGCAGCGTTGGTGAAGTCGTGAAAGAAGTCGTGGAAGAAGAAAAGAACAAGAAGAAAGTATACCCGCCGACGCCGACGACCGGAAACGTCGATTTAGTCAAGCACTGGCAAGAAAACAAAGACGTCTACGGGGACATCGTTTTAGGCGAAGAAGCTGAAGCGTTGGCGTTTGATCGCATGTGGGCGGGCGCGTCGCACCCGGTAGACGACGCGAAGAATCCGCTCGGATGTAGCCCGAAGAAGTGGATCCCGCTGAAAATCGAAAAGAAGGTGCCGCTTTCGCACGATTGCGTTTTGCTTAGATTACAACTGGAATCTCCCGAACACCAAGTCGGGATGCCAGTCGGTCAGCACTTGTATTTAAGAGGTGAGTGGAAAGGTAGAAAAATCATGAGAGCGTACACGCCGTCGTCTTTGAACGGCACTTTAGGCGCGGTGGAGTTTGTCATCAAGATATACTTCTCCGGCGCGAACGAGAGTTACCCGGAAGGTGGCGCTTTGACGCAATATTTGAATCAACTCAACGAAGGCGATACTATCGACGTCAAGGGTCCGATCGGTCACATCGTCTACGAGAATGGCGGTAAATTAATCATCGATAAAAAAGTTCGTCCGAACCCGGTGAAGAAGATGACGTTGATGGGCGGCGGTACCGGCGTCGCGCCGATGTTGCAACTCATCGTAGCGATTTTGAGCGACCCGACAGATGAAACCGAAATCGTATTTATTTACGCAAACAAAAGCGAAAAAGACGTTCTGTTGAAATACACTTTGGATCGATTAGAACGAGAACACCCGAAGAGGTTTCGAATGCACTATTTGATTTCAAAAGCGGCGGATAAAAGCTACGAGTCTGATATCGCCAAAGGTCGCATGCAAGTAGGACGAATTTCAAAGAAGATCATAGGTTTACACGGTTTTGATACCTCTAAAGATGGAACGTCTGTCGCCGTCATGTGCGGTCCGCCGGCGTTTGAAGAAGACACGTGCATTCCCGCGTTGAAAGAGCTTGGATTTATGGACGAGGACATCATACGATATTAGTCAAATAGTAGAGGAGAGAATTTCTGTATGTATTCTGTATATATCAAATCAAAATCATCATCATCGTTTAAAATATCTCACGTACAAACATGTATTAGGAGTTTTCGCGTCGTTTATTTGTTGCGCCCGTACGCTAAGTAATGCACGCCGGCTACAAACGTGGCGGCGCCGACCATGTTTCCGAGCGTCACCGGCAAAATGTTCCCCAAAAGCATTTGTGACACCGACACGTCCGCACCGTACAACATCCCGTGCGGAATCAAAAACATATTCGCAATCGAGTGTTCAAATCCCATGGTCACGAACGCGGTAATCGGCCAGAAGATGGCCAAAATCTTCCCGGCGACGCTCGTCGTCGCCATCGTCCCCCACACGGCTAAACACACCAACCAGTTACACAGCACCCCTCTCACGAACGCCACCATAACCGGTAACGTCGTCGCTTTCATCGTCGCAATCGCAATCGCCGGCGCTGGATTCGCCGCTGAAGTCATCGCCACGTACGCCATGTACGCCAAAAACACCGACCCGGCAAAGTTACCGGCGTACGACACCGCCCAATTTTTCATCACTTGCGCCCGGGTGACTTTCTTCGACAACAAGCCGCTCAACATCACAAACACGTTCCCGGTGAACAACTCCGCGCCGGTTAAAATGACCATGGTTAACCCAAACGGTAACCCAAACAGGCCTTTCACCAGGTTCGAGAGCCCTGGATTCGCGGCCGCCAAAGCCGGCGACGCCCCGCCCACGGTGGTTAAAAACAACCCACCGAAACCAATGAGCGCCCCGGCGGTAAAACTCAACGCGAACGTGGATACTACATCCGCGTTGGCTTTCTTCTCCGACGTGGCGACTGCCGCTTGGAACGTTTCCGGTGGCGTTTTATCCGACGCGTGCACAACGAGTGAAGATTGTGTTCTTCTTCCTCCCGCTCGTCCTCGTCTTTGACTCTCGTTCGCTACGAATGCGTTTCCCCCGACGATGATGGAAGAAGAACTCCTCGTACGCTTTCGTTTCGAAAAGGAACACGAAGGCAGACTTTTCGTCGCAAAACTCCCCGCGCAAAAAGAGGACGACTTTAACGATGATTTCTTCGACGCGAACGCAGAAGGAGTCGTCGTCGTGGTCGTCGTCGTCGTCATCATCGTCGTATTATTCGTAGTCGTATTCTTACCTTCGTTTCGTTGTGCGCTTCGTCTTCCCTTTTTTTGTGAACAAACGACGCCAACAAAATTCCCCTCAATTCTGCCTCTCTTTCTGCTGCTGAAAAATGCCACGTTGGCACTTTTTAGATTTTTCCGTCCTTTGTAGTGTTGGTCTTTTTTTCTTCTTCTTCGTATTGCGGATGCGTGCTTTCTCACTCGCTCTGAAACATCAACACCATCAAAAAACGAGGATAGAAACGCGAAGAAGGGATTCTACTTCTCTTCGTCCTGGAAGAAGAACTGCGACGATGATGATGCGTAAACTCGACACAAAAACGAGAGAGAGAGAGAGAGAGAAAAGAGGAGAGATTGGAGATTTTCCATCCGCTTTGTCCTTTGGTCGCCTTTTTGTCCTTTGGTCGACATTTTGTGTGTTCACATTTTTTTGGTTTTTTCAAGCGAGGCAGACTGGAGGAGGAAACGAAGCATTTTGTGTTTTCGCTCGTTTCGCTCTTTTTCACTCTTTTGCTTAAAATTGCACCAAAAGAAGCTGCGCGTGTAGTACACACGAACAACACAAAGAGACGCTTCGATGAGATCTGCGTTAAACGCGTCGTCGTTGTTAGGAAACGTGCGAATTCAGTGCGGCAAATCCTCTTCTTCTCTCGGAGAAGACGAGAAGAGCGCTTCGTCGTCGTTTACGTCGTCCTCTAAAAATCATCATCATCATCCATTCGCTCCCAAGACAAAAGGCGGAAAAAAGTCCATCGTCGTCGTCCAACCAAACGTCGCATCCTTGTCCTCTTCCTCTTCTTCTTTGAATAACACCACCGTTTCGGCGATGGTCGTTGTCGGTGTGGCTGGAACAGCCGTGGCGATTGCTTCTTTTAGGAGCAATACTAACGAGAGCTTTAGCGGGAGAAGAAGAACGACGTCAAAAGCGCAGACAAAAGACGTGAACACTTTCGCGTCAGAAAACGAAAGTTTGCTCCTGAAACATGTCGTGGAAAGCGAAAGCGCGTTGAAAACGCACAACGAAGAGACGAAGGAAAAATACTTCCCAAACTTCCCAGAGGTCGTTCGCGAAGACGCGCACGTGTATAAAGATAAGGACGGGTACTACGTGGTCAAAGAGGAGTGGCAGAAACCGACGAATCCGTTTGAAAAGTTGAAATTGGCCAAGGACGCCATGAAGACGGTGATCGCGTTGAACGAGATTAAAACTTTAGGCGAGAAGAGCGGGTCGACGAAAGAAGATTTCGAGAAGTTTGAAAAAGAGTTGGGAGATGGAGATGAAATCGACCATCGCTTGAAATGGGCGGGACTGTTTCACCGAAGGAAAGGACATTACGGGAGATTTATGATGCGATTGAAGTTGCCGGGCGGGATCGTTTCCTCGGAACAGATGAAGTATTTGGCGAGTTTGGTGCAATCGTACGGCGACGACGGGTGCGCAGATATCACGACCAGGCAGAACATTCAAATGCGAGGGATTCAGTTGAAAGATGCGCACGATATTATGGTCAACTTGGAGCGTTTAAAGATGTGTTCTTTACAGTCCGGGTTGGACAACGCGAGAAACGCCACCGGGTCGCCAATCGCCGGGATCGACCCGTTGGAGATCATCGATACGAGACCGTTTACGGATAAGATTCAAGAATACGTCACCGGTGGTGGAAGAGGAAACCCGGAAATTGCCAACTTGGGGAGAAAGTGGAACGTCTGCGTGGTTGGTTCGTCGGATTATTTCGAACACCCGGAGTTGAACGATTTGGCGTTTGTCCCGGCGAAAAACGAAACGACGGGCGAGATGGGATTTAACGTTTTGGTCGGCGGGTTCATCTCCTCCGCGAGAGCTGCGGAAGCGATCCCCTTGGACGCGTGGGTTCCTGAATCAGATGTTGTCGCCATGACGCACGCGATCTTGACCACGTTCAGAGATTACGGCCATCGCGGCAACAGGCAAAAAGCGAGGATGATGTGGTTGGTGGACGAGATGGGATTGGACGTCTTTCGCACGGAAGTCGAATCGAGAATGCCAGGTGGGGCAAACTCGTTAGCGCGAGCGGCAAAACAAGATTTAATCGATCGCACGCAAGTCAGAAGAAATGTCATCGGCGTCCACGACCAAAAGCAAGAAGGTTTACAGTGGGTTGGCGCGAACGTCGTCGGCGGTCGTTTACAAGGCGACGACATGATGCGCATCGCAGAGTTGGCGGAGAAGTACGGCAGCGGCGAGATTCGTTTAACCGTCGAGCAAAACTTCTTGATTCCAAACGTTCCGAAAGAGAATGTCGACGAGCTGTTAAAAGACGACTTGTTTTCGCGATACTCGACGAAACCGGGTAGGATCGTTGGAAACATCGTCGCGTGCACGGGGAACCAATTTTGCGGGTTTGCGCAAATTGAAACCAAGCAAAACGCGTACAAGTTAGCGGAACACTTGGAATCCGTGCTCGATTTTCCGAAAGACGTTCGAATGATTTGGACCGGGTGTCCGAACTCGTGCGCGCCGGTACAAGTCGCAGACGTCGGTCTGATGGGCGCGCAAGTCAAGGATCCGTCCGGCGCGAAAGGTATGGTTCCCGGCGTGAACATTTTCATCGGCGGCACGGTTGGTCCAACTGGTCATTTGAAAGAGAAAGCCGAGATCGAAAAAGTGGCCATGTCCGAGTTGTATCCGGTCGTGGAAAATGTCATGATTGAAAAGTTTGGCGCGACGAGGAAATCGACGCCGACGGAAAATCCAAACAACGCCGCGAGGTGGAAAATCAACAAGTCCGCGCAGTATACCAAAGGCGTTCCGAAAGCTTTGGGGAAACAAACACACATTTGCACCGGGTGCGGGTACATCTATTCCGAGGAGAAACCGTTCGATTCGTTGCCAGCGGATTACGTCTGCCCGTCGTGCTCGGCGCCGAAATCCAAGTTTGAAAAGATGAAAACCGAGGACGCGGCGCCGAAATCGGCGAGACCGGTGACCGAGTACCCAGAAGGCACGTTGGTGACTTTGAAAAGTGGCGAGAAGGTCAAGTTAAAACTAGTCGAAAAACAAGACGTTTCTGCAAATACGAGACGATTTAGATTCGAGTTACCGACGAAAGAGCACATTCTCGGTTTACCGGTTGGACAACACGTCATGGTGTCTTGCGACGGCGGTAAAACGTCTCGTCCGTACACGCCGATTACCAACGACCAGGAGAAAGGCTTTATGGATTTGATGGTGAAAATTTACGATCACGGCGTCGTAACGCAGCAATTGGACAAGTTACTCGTCGGAGAAGATTCCGTGGAGTTTGAAGGCCCGAACGGTTTCATTCGATACTCGGCGAGAGGTGAATTTTCGGTAACCAACGCCGTCTCCAACGCCGTTGCAAAGAAAGCGAACGTGAAATCGATTTCTATGATTTGCGGTGGTACCGGAATTACGCCTATGCTTCAAGTGGCCAGACAAATCTTCAACGACGTCGGCGATACGACGAAAGTGAACATGATTTTTGCGAACCAGTCGCCGAAGGACATCTTGTGCAAAGCCGAGTTGGACGAGTTGGCCGCCAAGGATCCGAACTTTTCCGTGCACTACACGGTCGATACGCCGAGTTTGGAGTTGTACTCGAATGAGAATAAATGGACCGGAAGCGTTGGTTTTGTGAATAGCGAGATGATGAAAGCGCATTTACCGCAACCGAGCGACGAGAACGTCGTTTTGTTGTGCGGACCTCCGATGATGGTAGAAAGCTGCGAGAAGAACTTGAAAAGTATAGGCTTCGATTGCGAGAAGAACGTTTTGAAGTTTTAAGGTGAAAGTTGTTGTTAAAGTTGTTGTGTATACGTATAACTATATGAAAGAGTATTTATTCGTGTGTTTTTAATGTTTCGATGGATGATGATGATGTCAATGTGCGCGCGCTTTTTATTTTCACGATGGTTTTCTTCATATTTTTTCATATATCGTCGTAAGGGATGGACTTCCTTTCAATTAAAATGTTCTCTATGTGAAAGGTTCTCTATGTACAATTTATCCGCTTACACGCGTGCAATAAATAGCTCTGAATCTTCCATCCGTCCTTGCGTACCAATAAATAATATGTATATTCACATCGATCGTTGGTTAATAAAACACCCGGGGGTCGCCGCCGCCGCTTCTTCGTTGACCATGGACACAGACGAAAGAAGACGCCGTTGCTGCTTATTGTTTATTGCGCCCACTGAGCGGCAATTGCGTTTTGCTTCTTCACGTCGTACGCCCAAACAACCCCGGCAAAAATCAAAGAAAACGCGCAGAAGAAACCCATGGTACCTTGCAACGTCGACGGGATTCTGTCGTACGTGTCAATCTTAATGTGGCACTCGCTCGTCAAACTGTCCCCGTATTGGATAAACGCCCCGGTATCATCCATGGCCAACACTTGCACGGTATACGTCGTCGGCGCCGTATTCATTGGAATCACAACTTCCTTCTCTCCATTCTTTTCGGTCCACGCAAACGGTTCCACCAAAAATGCCGCCGTATCCGCCGTTTGTTTGCACTGTTTGTTGTCCTTGATGTTGTCTTTAAATTTTCTCCACGCTCTGTCCACGGTTTGGTCCTTCGTGTAGCACAATTTGATGGCGATTTTCGCCGGCGCGACCGTGAGGCCGGACCATTTGACCGTTAAACTAGAAGCGCCGCCGGTGTAGGTCTGTTTTTGGTATGATCATATACGTGCAGAGAGAGAGAGAGAGAGAGAGAGAAGAAGGGATGAGTAAAAATTAACTGATGAGTGTCTTTTGGCGGAAAAAGTGGCGTCCTTTGTTCACATTTTCCAGATTTTAAGCGGAACACCCCTAGGAGAGACACAAACGCTCGCTTTGCCGTCGCCGGCGAAGAAGAAACCGCAAAATCGAGGAACAAATCTTGCGGTTGAATTTATATTCTCTCCTATTCTCGACGCGTTGATGATGTTTTCGTCTCTACACCGACGACGTAAACGCGTCGTCCAAGAAGAAGAAATTTTCGAAACCAATAAAAAAGAAAGGCGAGAGAAAAGTTCACGTACCGTCGGTGCGCACCCATCCGCTTTTGCGACGCCGGAGACGATAACGTTGATTTCCGGAGTCATCTCGGAGTACAAGGCCGCGCCGGAGACGAATTGCATCAAAGCAATCAACGCCAAGAAGGCGGTGAATAATTTCGTAGCAGTGAATTGCATGTTGTGTATTGTTATATTGTTTATTTACGCGCGCGTTTAATGAGGGGAAGATGC
>Ga0209090_10000250_pt1 | contig 33452 bp, 44 predicted proteins | sample ArcticOcean_MG_C_9_FD_187432 | JGI IMG/M metagenome (GOLD analysis project Ga0209090, IMG submission 187432) | Marine microbial communities from western Arctic Ocean - ArcticOcean_MG_CB2_152 (SPAdes) (version 2) | ecosystem: Environmental > Aquatic > Marine > Oceanic | place: Arctic Ocean... | reverse complement strand
CGTGTTGTGAGCGCAACTGGTTCAGCTTTCGTGAATCTTTTCATAGAGGCCAATGCCACCGACTCAGCCTTCAAAAATCTCCGAATCGTCAATGATCGGTTCATTTCAGACAAAACGAGTAACATCGCGTTCGTGGGTGGTAACCTGGGTGTGGGTGTGAACTCCCCCCAAGAAGCCCTCGATATCCGGGGGAACATGCACTTTGAGAGGGTCTCCAACGTCTCGCAAATCAAGGTGAGCTCCAACGTGGTCGCCGAGTATACCGGTCCCCACGATCGACCCCTGCGGAAGTACCCGGATGTGGCTATGACTGTAAACTCAATTGGTGGGTATGTGGCATCAGCCTCATCAAATCAGGGAAATTACGAACCATACGAAGCATTTAATGGTATCCCGAATACTGAATTGGATGCATGGCGTTCCCTGGCCACGTATACCACATCCACCGGTGATTACGGAGTTACCACTCATGGAGTAATGGCGTCGGGAACACAATATTATGGTGAATGGCTTCAAATCAAACTACCCACGAGAGTTAAAATTGAATACATTCACTACTGGCCACAGCCACACCCATCTTTGAATTTGGGGGTAAGGGGTCCTGGCGACGGTGTCTTAGTCGGGAGTAATGATGGAACTACTTGGTATACATTAAAGCGTTTTACAGGTATTAGTCTTACGACTGGACAATATACACAAATTTACACCGACACGAATATGGCTTCGTATTATAACTATTTCCGTTTATTATGTGATAACACAGCTGGGGGTGGTTCATACGACACAGAATTTGCTATAGGTGAATTAGAACTCTACGGCCACGAAGAAGGTGACAGTTCCCTAGACACCACCCTAAAGTCCGTGTATAACGTGCCGGGGACCACGGGGACCCAGTTGGAGGTCTACTATGATGCGAAGGATTTGACGACGATGCCGAGCACCGTGACCGACCTAGCGGGTGGCGACCAAAATGGGGCCGTCACGGGAGCGACTTTAGATGAGACTGGTGGTATTGAATCGTTCAATTTTGATGGTTCAAATGATATTATACAGGGAACATTTTCGGGTCATACAGTTTCGAGTGGATATACGATGGCAACATGGATAAAACCTGGTACCATAGGAGCTGATGATTATATTGCCACTTTTGGGGTGGGAGATACTGGGACATCGATTGGTATAAATTTTGAAACAGCTGGTGGAGTATTTAGAGCTTTTGTATGGGGGGCCCCCGGCGGCGTCGCTCAAACGAGTGATAATGTCGTACATAAAGACCAATGGGTACACGTAGCCGCAACATTCATATCAAGTGGGGGTATCATAAACTTATACATCAATAACAAACTCGCAGCTACGGGAAGTGGTACAACATTATCATCTATTTCTGCTTCTGCACCCCTTGTTTTAGGTGCTCGTAACTATCTTGGAACTATTGAGAGGCACGCCAATTTTAAAATGGCGAACTTCCGCTTTTTCTCGAAGGCCCTGAAGGCCGACCAAATCAAGGAACTCTACGACTACCAAAAAGACTATTTCTTGGGGTCCCGTTCCTCCGTGACCCTCTACAAGGGACACCTAGGCATCGGGGTCGCCGAACCCTCGGGCCAATTGGAACTCGCGGGAGATGAAAGGCTCCAACAGTATCCTCCTAGGGCCTTGACGGGCTACGAAACATTAGTGGAGGGCCACGGTGTTTTTAAAGCATATGGCTTCCAACCACATGTAGACTATCCCGCATGGAAGGCCTTTGATGACACCGCGACGAACTACGTGTGGTATTCGGACACTTTAAGTGAATACAATGGCACTGGTGAATATAATGGTTCAACGCGATTAGCGTCAGAAACTGTCAAGGGTGCCTACATAGTTTTAGAAATGCCGTATGAAATCGTTCTAAAACAGATAAAGTTTTGGCAACAAATCAGCGGCGCACATGTATGGGACAGAGGTGTTTATTATGCAAAGTGTAACCCATCAGATGAATGGGCAGCGATCCATAATGTCACTGATAGACCGGCGAATGATACAACCCCTTATGTGGCATATATTACAGATTCCCGTCCGTATAAATATTTTGCTATCGTGATAACGAGGCGTGTGGCCGGCTCCACCGCTGGTGTCAGTATTCGTGATCTCAAATTCTTCGGCACCCCCGGCCCCACGACCCTGGACAAGGGTTCGCTCACGTTAGGGCGGTCCCTCGATGTTCCCCGCATCTCTCGGTACGACGTGGATACGGAAACCCCTAGGCCGGAGAAGTTGGTGGTGGATTTCGATACCACCGTCAATTCCTCACCCACAGATATCTCGGGGCAGGGGAATCATGGGACCCTAGTTGGGGCGACGTATTCGGCAGCGGATAAGGCGTTTAGTTTTACTGGGACGAATGGTAGTAATATAAGGCTGTCAAGTACTACACCTTTCCCGTTAAATACCGACACAGACTTGAGCTTTTCTGTATGGGTTAAGGCAGATGTCGCAACTTCGAGTGCATGGAGAGGAGTCTTCGATTTTGGCAACCGTGGAACTTCAGAACATCTCGGTGTTTATATAGCGGGGTCAACTTCGGCGGCCTCTAATGGACCCAATCAGTTTAATTTCACTTTATGGGGGAATGATTTAATAACGGGTGAAGCTGTTGAAGCAAATAGATGGTATCACCTGGCCGGTGCATACACGGCCGCCACAAAAACGAGACAATTTTACGTAGACGGTATTTTAAAGGGTACAGTCACAACTACCACTGGTATGTTCAGCTCACTTGATCCGGCGAACCCCCCACTCACTCTAGGAACTAATTCAACAACAGGTTACAGTGAAGGTCTTGCTGGTGATATCTCTAACTTCAAACTTTATAAGGCCGCCCTCGAAGCCTCGGAGGTCCAAAAGTTGTACCGGTTGGGCCGAACCGGGCGGTCCATGGTCATCAGCGACACGGCCGTCGGCATCGGGAAAGTCCCTGAAGCCCAATTGGATGTGAGGGGGTCCGGTGGATTTACAGGTGATCTTACAGTGGGTGGAAATATGAATAATTACCAATATTGGTTTCGGGGTAATCGTAATGGTCAGAATACTAATGGGTCGACTACAGGATCGCTATTGGTTATACAATATGATTCAATAGCAGGATCATATACAAGTGCTTGGACCGGTTCCAATGCATACAATTGTCCCGTAGCTGGTGTTTATATGGTACATGGTGGCTTGTTGTGCTTCCCAAATTCTGCGGAAGCGGGTTTTATGTATGTAGAGGTTAGAAGATACAATAGCGCTGGTGCTCAACTTGACGCTGGTTCTGCAAATGACATGCATACACCCTACAGGGACAATGCATATCAATCCTACCATTTTCAACAGACACATTTATGTAATAAAGGTGATAGATTGCAAATAATCCTTCGGGGAAATGTTACGGACGCACACCTCGACCTTCATAGTGGTTGGGGCCCACTCAGTATCTACAAAATTGGATAATTTAATTATAGTTCTATATTAAATAATGGATCCTTCATTTTTAAAAGCTACGATGGATGTTAGCGCGGTTATAAGGTCATACGACGTGGTCCCACCCGAATGGCATTCAAGTGATACATATGAATCAATAATATTTCCAGAAGGGTATGAAAAACCCTCGAAAGAGGCGTTCGAGGCCAAACTCCGAGAATTTCGTGCAGCTAAACCTGTCAGGGAACTTCGTCTTCAACGAAATACTAAACTGAGTGCTACAGACTTCTTAATGGCAGAAGATTATCCATTTCCATCGACTGATATAAAACAAGCATGGAGAACATACAGACAAGCACTCAGAGATTTACCAATTACTTCACCCCCTACTTATGATGAAAATGGCCAATTGGTAGTCACTTGGCCCACAGCCCCAATTTGGCCCGCGAATGTGGTCTAAGTTCCAATCGACACAGTCGATTGTCCCTCCCGTTCTCCCACGAATCCCTCAGATTCGTCGAAGTTTGTTTAGGCTTAAAAATAAAGTCTCACTATATTATAAAATGTCTGGTGGTATTGCCCAACTCGTAGCCGTCGGTGCTCAGGACGTCCACCTCGTGGGTCAGCCCGAGGTCAGTTTCTTCAGGTCCACCTATAAACGCCACACCAATTTCTCCCAAACTGTCGAACGTCAGGTCATTCAAGGCAACGTCTCCAACCATGGCATGTCCACTGTCCGCTTCGAGCGCAAGGGTGATATGCTCAACTATGTCTACCTCGTACCCAACACTGGTGTCGCGAGTAACACAATCCCTGATTGGACCACTGTGATCTCCAAGGTTGAACTCCTTATCGGGGGTCAACTCGTTGATGAACAAGATTCTACCTACTCCACTCTCATTGCACCCACCCTTTCCGCGACCTCTTCGTCAAAGTCGGTGGCTGGTGATCTCTACGGTGGCTCCACCAACGAGCGTTTCTATCCTCTCCGTTTCGCATTCTGTGAAAACTGGCAGACCGCTCTACCCTTGATCTCACTCCAGTATCATGATGTTGAACTTAGGATCACTTGGGGTGCTGCCGCCGCTGGTTCAAAGTGGGACATCTACGCCAACTACGCGTACCTCGATACCCAGGAGCGTGATGTGTTTGCTTCCCAGCCCCAAAACATGCTTATCACCCAGGTTCAAAAGGCGATCTCTTCGGGTTCCAAAACACAGGAGCTCAACTTCAACCACCCGGTCAAGTACTTGGCGTCGGCGGATTCCTCGGCCCTCTCCATCCTCAACGATGACAACAAGCTCAAGCTCCAAATTAACGGCACCGATGTGTCCGACTTCAAGTTTGCGAACCCCAACTACACCTCGGTTCCTCTCTACTACCACACTTCCCATGGTAACTCGACTCCCGGGACCAAGCTTTTCACCTACCCATTCTGCCTTGAGACTGGTAAGTTGCAACCCACCGGGAACCTCAACTTCTCCCGTCTCGATTCCGCTCGTATCGTCAACGATAACCGTTCGGTAACCAAGGATATCTACGCCGTAAACTATAACATTCTCCGTATCGAGAATGGTATGGGTGGTCTTTTATATTCTAACTAAATAGTAATAATGATTTGGACTATTGTCTTCTTTCTCGCCATCGTTTTTGTATTGACGTACGATCCTAAATCCAGGACACTCGAAAAGTTTATCGGTCAACCTTCACCATCGACGGATAAAACTTGTGAAAATACGCATTACCAAGCCGTTCAGTTTGGACAAAGTCCCTACGAGTGCCCTCCTTCAGGGAGAGCTAAGATGGGTACAATTGCTTAAAAAGAAAGTGAAATGATAGAGTATAAATGATTCCTCTTAACCACGAAAATATTATGATGTTTGCCACCGTCGTTTGTGTCGTCGGTGTGATTTTCTTACTCCGTGAGCTGAATAAGACCAAAGAGGAGTTGTATGAATTGAGGGATTTTTCAGAGGATGTCATGGATAAGTTGAACGGGATTGATGGTACTAGCCCAGATGACGACGAATTGTCGGAACTGAGCCCCGAAGAGGAAAAAATGGTCGAATAAACATATCGGCTTATTATAACTTGCGAATGCGCAATGAAAAAGTACAAAGCGATAGCAATACCAGTCAGCTTTGCGGATGGGAAGCCTAAGTTTCTTACAGTAAGAGATTGGAGATTTAAGGAATGGATTTTCGTTACAGGAGGGTGCAGGCGAAGGGAAATTTATAACCCTATTCGTTGTGCTTTACGGGAATTGGAGGAGGAAACACGGGGGGTTATATCATTAAAAAGCGGTCAGTATACTGATTTTAAGTTTATACATAAAGAAAGTCCAACTGTTGATTTGGAATATAATGTCTTTATATTCTTCGTCAATTACACAAAGTCTCAACAACAAGAATTTACACGGAAGTTTTATGAAGAAAAACAGAAAACATCTGTGAAAAAGGCATTACACCAACCATATAAAAAAACATACGACGAAAACGACTTTATGAGCTTTGATACACTCGAGGAATACAATGGACGAAGACGATGGAAAATGATTGTTGACAATATAATCAAGAATCCAGAATTCTACGCGTGTATAAGTTCTTTGAATAGAAAAACCTTCTCTATTAAATAATGAAGTCCAAGGCTTTCATCTTAATGCAGATCGAGCAACTACTAGACAAGAACCGTGGAATGTGTGAAGAAGAAATTGAGAAATGGAAAGAAGAAAATAAAGAGAAGACTGTTTATGAGCTTCTAGTTATAAAAAAAGAATTATCTGAGAGTAAGATCTTCCAGGATGTTTCATGTATGAAATGGTTTAGAGAAGATGACCCATAAATAAATATGTTTAAAAATTGGTGTGTTTCACAAAAAATCAATGGTGCAACCAATCTATCACATGTGCTCATGGACGGCGGCGTCCTTTCCGTGCCATTTGATAAATTGAATGACTTCTATGACAAATATATAGAAGCTATTAAGGTGGGTGAAAAACTGTTTGTCGTGGAACAGAAAACGCCTACGTATAACTTTTTCATAGATATCGACTACAAGGATGAAACGGCTCTCTCGATTGAGGAAATCAAATCTGTGTGTAAGATCATATGTGACAAGGTCAAGCGTCATGGTGGTAAAAATTGTCTCATTTCTGTGTCACCACCAAAGAAAGCTGGGAATTTGATAAAGACTGGGGTACATCTAAATTGGCCTAATTATGTTGTAGATCAAGTATCGGCGATCGCTTTGAGAGAACACGTTCTTATAGCACTTTCGAAAGCTAAGAGTTCCGTTGATTGGAATGAGATTATAGATGCCTCTGTTTACGGTGACATGCATCGGAAAACCAAGGGGAGTGGTTTTAGGATGCCTTGGTCGTACAAGAAAGCTAAACACGACGCGTGTAGTGGTAGGGGATGCACGGGGTGTGAAAATGGTAAAGTAAATCAATTGGCATACCTCCCCGTTTTCATGTATACACCCGAACCATTGAGTACTATCATACGTGTAGACTCCAGTCCGAGTGTTGAGATTCTAAAGATGTCTGCAGTTCGAACAGATGCTCCTCAAAATGTATTTATTCAACCACCATCTATGCCTGTGAGAGAGGGTTCATTTACAAATGAAGAAACGAAGGATGAACTACAAGATGAAGAACTGAAATCCCATATAGAAACATTTGTTCGCAAAAACATGGAAGGACAATCGAACGCTTTCATTAATAAAATTTTTCAAAATAAGACTACATTTTTAGTTGCTACGAGTTCAAATTACTGTGAGAATCTACGAAGAGAACATGGCTCAAATCATGTATGGTTTATCATCAGTGGTAAGTTAATTCTACAGAAGTGTTTTTGTCGATGTGAGACCATACGGGAGAGGAGAGACGGATTCTGTAAAGATTTTTGTGGGCGTAGACACGAACTCCCACCGAATATAATCGAACGCCTCTATCCTAAAAAGGAAGACCTTCAGAAGTGTCCGGAAATTAAAAAATTCGTTGACAAACCGAAACTTAAACAGTGTGAAATAAAGCCATTACTACAATCATTTATTCAGAAATTCATACCAGGTCAATCAGATACAAATGTCGTAAACATTAAGAGAAATAAAACAAATCAAGTGGCATTAACAACATCATCTTATTGTGAATCTATCAAGGGGGAACACCCCGATACTGTAATGTCTTATGTTATCAAAGGTAATAAGATAACACAGCAATGCCCGTTGTGTAAGGGGAAGAAAAGTAATGCGAGAACGCATGTATTAATAGACAATAGTCTTATAAAACTACTTAAACAATAATTGACTTTAATACTCAAATGGTTGTTTTAGTTACTCGCTCAGGAAGGAATATAAAGAAACCTGTCTTGTTTCAACCCACAGAAGAAGTACTAGAAGATGATTATTGTGCCGAGGAACACGACACGGATAATGACATAGATTCTGATATTGACACAGACGATGAATTATATGACGAGAGTGAAGATGATGGTGATGAAGGTGAGGATGCAGATGAAAATGGTAATTTGAAGGATTTTGTAGTAGACGATGAAAGTGAAAGTGAGGAAGAAGACGCTTAAAAAAAAACCGTTCTATATTAAAAAATGGAAACCGACATTGGTAACCCCATTGAATATAACCCCATTCTTGAAAATGTACCCGAAGAGAAGGAGGAAATTAATGATAAACCTCACGAAGAGGAGTATTACTTTCATCCGTCTGAAATGAGTAATTACCCACAGACACCTTATCAGTCTCAAGACCGAGAATCTTTCGATTTATTTAGAAATGTTGACAAGTCAACGTGGATCATTGCATTTGCAGTATTTTTACTTGGCTTTTTTATGGGGAAAACCATGCAACCAGTTATTCTCAGGTACACTTGAGTGTGCCACAAATGTCCCTATATTTCCAACTTTTGGAGGAATAAAATGATTGATGTAAGGATCCCTATATGTATCCTTGATAAACCCAGCTGTAGTACTCGCTTCAGGCTCTTTTTTGGTTTTTTTCTTTTCATTTTTGCTTTTTGTATCATAGCTTGCAAAAAACAAAATAAAGAACGTACTGACAATAACGACAGTCACGAATGTAGTTATCATGTTATTATTAGGTATGAAAATTATTTACTCAGAAGAAACCTCTGGTTCACCATCTTCTGGACTCTCTTCGATTTTACCGATGGTAGAGTCAGCGACCGACTTCGCATCTTCCTCCAAACGTTTCGCCTTACGAGCCTCAATCTCCTTAGCAACAATCGAATCGGCTTCTGAAACAAGATCCTCCATGGGTGTATCAGGCTTCTCCTTCTTGAGACGCTCGAGAATCTCAGCGGGGTGAGGAATTGGAGCCTCATCAGGTTTAGTGTAAAACTGTGAGTTCTCATCACCGGGTGTATAACGAACCTTATCCTCCATCATACCTTGCTTACGTTCGTTAAACATGCGAGTAGCCTGTGATTGATTATCCTTGTAACCAGTCATGATTTCTTCGAGCTTCTCATTCGTGTAGTGCACGTCCTCAATCTTACTCGAGTCAGGGGGGATCAACAGCCACTTGTATTGCTCCACAACATAGATATCAAAGGTGGGATCTTCCTTCTGAAGACGCTTGGCGTGATTGGCAGCTTCGTCGCGGGTACCGAAAGCGCCACGGAGCTTAATACCGAATTTATCGCTTTTCTGAGGACACTCGGGTCCAATAATAGAGATACACGCAAAGACTTGCCCGGGAACGGTGGTATAGTCAGTTTCGAGAGACATTATACATTTCATACAACTTTAAACTTTAAGCCCTAAGTAATAGATATAAGATTAAAGAATACATCTATAAACTGAGAATGGAAGAGATTCGTAAGAATCATAATGAGGCAAAACGTGAACTCATACAGAGTATATGCCAAACGGGGCAACATATTTTGGATGTGGGTTGTGGTTTTGGTGGTGATTTACAGAAATGGCACAAGTGTGGTGTAAATATAAACATGTGTGATCCCGAACCAACTGCTCTCATAGAAGCTAAATCCCGTGCAAAAAACATGCACTTGAGGGTAAACTTTTACGATGGTGATATTCATAACTGCCCTAAACGAAGATTTGATGTCATGTGTTTTAATTTTTCACTGCATTATATTTTTAAAACGAGAGAGCAGTTCTTCAGTTCGATTAATGAGATTAAAAAACGCATAAAACCGGGTGGATACCTTATTGGTATTATTCCGGATTCGGAGAAGATTATATTCAAAACACCACTTCAGGATGATACAGGAAACTTCTTCAAACTCAAAGACCATGGAAATGGTGGGTTTGGTGAAAAGTTATTTGTAAACCTCATAGATACACCTTATTACGCAGATGGACCAAAATCTGAACCAGTCGCGTACAAAGACTTGTTGGTGACCCACTTAGAAGATCTTGGTTTTAGATTACAACTTTGGGAAGGTTTGGTGGGGAATCCAATCTCAGAGTTGTATAGTAAATTTATCTTTGTATATAATAGATGATATCTTTCCTTGTATTATTTTTAATTAACATATTGATTCTACTCAACACACGTGAACCCAAGGAACTCCTAGAGGTCAAGGAGCGATACCGTACTCTCAGGGAACATTTGAAAAAAACAAACAACAAAAAGTTTGCCGTATTAGTAACTCCTATTCCCATCACTGGTTTGAAAAAAATGACCGGAACTGTTGGGTACAACGTTAATAAGGGTGCTGACATAACCCTTTGTCTAGATGGGGATGCGAATGAAATTATGCATGTACTTATCCATGAACTCACACATAGTACAGTACCTGAATGGGATCACTCCAAAAACTTTTGGGAACAATTTACAGAGTTGAGAGGAATATGTGAATCGATTGGGGTATATACCAGATTAGCGGATAAGACCAAATTTTGTGGTCAGTATATTCAGGATAAATAATTATCTCCTCATATGATAAATGCAAACACCCGTTAATGATCTCTTAGCGGCTTTACTTTCATGGATTGTGTTCTTTGCTGTGACACAAGTTCCCAAACACTCCGATAACTACTACCTCAACCTCGTTTTCTTGACTGTTGTTATTCCCAACGCCGCTCGTGCCATCGTCGGTGATTTCCCCCGTCTCGCAGTCGATCGCTCTTTCTTTGCCATGGCTACCGTCCTCGCTCTCATCATCACATTCGGTGTGAATGAAATGTGGAAGCGTTCTAAGGGTACAGTCAAGAATTTTCATAAGAGTGATAGAAAGAAGCATTTGGAGTTGAGTGGCGTTCTCGCCGGTGCTTTCGTCGGTGGTGCTTTAATTACGTACTTCAGTGGTGTAGACAATTCGATCTACAACAACATGGTACAAGGTTAAGCCTTAATAATATAATTTTTCGTTAAGAAAAAAATGATCGCGGCAATACCACCTGTGGTAGCCAAACCAATCATACTTCTACCCCCTTGTTCGTTAAGGAACTTGGGGATAGAGGTCGCAAGCCTATCTTGAACGGGTTTACTGACAGCAATTGCGGTGCATGCGGCTACTACGAGAGCAGTAAGTTGATCGTCAGTAAGATTCAAGGGGTTTTTGCTTTCCGGAGCGGATTCTTTCGCTCTAGTTTGGGGAGGGGCGCTGAAGGCAGCTTGGGGTTGAGCGGCAACCATTTGAGGCATGACACCTTGTACCCTGGGATCCTCGGTCATCGAAGGGGGTTCCATCATAATGTCATTAATAGGTGTAGAGTCCATCGTATCTTTATATGTACTCATATTTTTTTCGGGTTGTTTAAACGCTGTGGAAGGTTTATCCAATTGTAATGGTACCATACCTTCACCGTCATCAAAGAGATTCATTGTGGGTACTTGATCGGAAGCCATGTTAATATATCCCCATTTTTTCTTGACGTGTTAAGTGACGCAGTCTATTTTTTCTTGGTAATCGTAAGTCTGGTTTTTTTCGTAGCCTTTTTGGCGTCATTCTCCCTGTCTGTCTGACTAACATGTTTGGGGTTATACATTTTTTTATGCATTTGCCATAATTGAGGACTACCGACCCTAAAATTTTTCCGAACAGTGGCTTTGTACCAGAACACACAGTCTTGTATTTTATTTGATTTCACTGTATTATCCAGTACCAAACATTCATAATTCTCGGTGCATGCATCCATCACCTTACAAAACATGTCAAAACTGGGGAAGATTCCAAAAAATGATTTGTATAATTTTTCTCTATTCTGGATAATATTTTCACGAAGAATGAAAACATAATCAACATTTGCTCGTAGAGCTGGTGGGAGATCCATCACGTATTGCATTGTCAACATGAAGAATATCTTCCAGTGTCTCCCATTCATAAAACATTGTCGAACACATGTATCCTTTAAAAATTTAGGGTCATACATACAATCATCCAGTAGCATGAAAGCCCCACAATCTTTTTTACCTTCACCAACCAGTTTTCTCTGTCTAGTCATCACCCTTTCCATCGCGTCTCTGTCGTAGTCACCGTATACGCATAGATCGGGAATAAACTCGGAATAAAAGTGATTCCCCTCTTCTGTTCCAGAAAGAACTATCCCCGCTGGGAGATGTTTCTTATGGTACATGATATCTTTAACAAGAGTTGATTTACCTGTATTACGCTTGCCTATAAAAACACAAACCCTATCATCTGCTATATTTTCGGGTTTGAATTTCTTCAATTGAAGATTCATTCTATTATAGTGTCTCGTTTTATTTAGCAAAATTTTACTCATATACAGTAGGAATGGCTGGTCGATTAAGACTTGCTAGTAAGGGAGTCCAAGATCAATGGCTCACTGGTACACCACAGTTTTCATATTTCCTGATGAATTTCAAGAGACATACTAAATTTTCATTCGATTATGTGGAAAGTCAATTTAATGGAAAGATAGATTTCGATAATCTACTCACATGTAGAATACCGAACGACAAGGGTGATCTTATTAAAAACTTTACCCTTAAGGTTACACTCTCTGATCTGAATCCAACTGTAAACGTGTGGTCTCGATCCATCATAAGTCACATGATTGATTATGCTGAGCTTGTTATAGGGGGTCAAACAATTGAAAAGATCACAGGCGAATACATTTACATGTATCAACAACTTCATAATACAAATGACGACATAGAACAAACCCTCTATTTCTTAAACGGGCATGGTAATTTACTGTCGTACACAGGTGAATATCCATACTTTATGGATATCCCATTCTACTTTTATAGAAATCCCAGTCTTTCTATACCAACGTGTGCCCTCACAAAACAGATTGTAGAAGTTAGGATTAAACTAAAGCCCTTGAGTGAATTAGTTCACAATGGTGCACCAGCTAGTATCAGTGCATCAATTAATAAGTTTTCCCTAGATACAGAGTTTGTGTACTTAACTGACGAAGAGAAAGGGTTTCTGAAATCTAGACCAATTGACTATGTGATTACACAGCTTCAACTTGCAAAATTTAAAATGGAACCTGGTGAAAACAAGAAGTCTGTATTACTTAATTTTTCACATCCTGTAAAAGAATTGTTCTTTGTTTCACAATCTGATGCAGCAGTTCGTCTAAATAGATCCAATTATTACAATGTCATTAAAAATGCAGAACTTCGATTTAACAATGAAGTTGTTTTTAATCAAAATGATTTATTTCTCACATACGAACAATCTTTCAAACACCACATAAACTCTCCACAAGCATCGACACTCTCCAAGTTTGGAATGTACTCATTTGCTTTAAAACCCGAGGTGTATTACCCAACGGGTCAAGTTAATATGAGTCGTATATCTCATAAACTCCTTACACTTGAAATTACACCAGCGAATGATACAGACTTCAACCATACGCGTGTGTACGCAATTAATTACAACATTTTGAGATTTGAAAGTGGTTTAGCTGGTTTAAAATTTTAGGTAGTTATATTAGTAATGGCTGGTCAACTTCAGCTTATGGCATCTGGGTCTCAAGATAGGTATTTCACGAGAAACCCAGACTACAGCCATTTCATAGAAGCTTTTAAGAAACATTCAAACTTTTCGACACAGTACAACGACATAGATCCAGAAAATGTAGCCGATTTTGGAAAAAGGGTACGATTTAAGATTCCTCAAAATCAGGGTGATCTGTTAAAAACATTGAGTGTGAAGTTTACACTCCCGGAGATTCCAGGTAATCCTGTATACATAGAATCTGCCGGCCATGCAATAATTGAGTATGTAGATCTCATCATAGGTGGCACCATAATTCAGAGAGTCCACAGTGATTATCTTCAGATTTATTCAGAACATTTCGTTACCCAAACGAAACAGAAAGCACTCGAGCAACTTATCGGTAAATACCCACTTAGAACAAATGACAAGAGAGTTAGTGAAGTAATCACAGGTGGGTCTGGTAATACAGGTATCATTATACATGGCACATTAGGGGCTTCGTCGGATGAGAATTTCTTCGTTGACTTACCTTTTTATTTCTACAATCACCCAGAACTTGCCATACCCTTGTGTGCTATCAAAAAACAAGAAGTAGAAATTGAGTTTAAGCTTAGGGAGGCACAGGATATGATTGTATCAACGAGTGGTGATTATCAAACATTGACATCAACATTACATGTAAAAGATTTTAAACTATGTAGTGAGATTGTATTTTTGGATAATTCTGAAAAACGTAAAATGGAAAAGATGAAAAAGGACTATGTGATTACACAGATACAACAAAACGTTTATGATGTTGGAGCTGGTGTTAACGAGGCGACGTTTAATCTCGATTTAATAAACCCTGTCAAAGAACTTTACTTTGTAATTCAGCGCCAAGGTAGTAATGTAAATGCTGGATCGTATAATTCGAACCCCACCATAGCAAATAGTAACTATCAGGGTAATTTTGTGACACCATTTGACTATGACAATACATCTATAACTGCAAACAATAAGCGTATACTTTACGAAAATCTAAACTACCTCACACTTTCATTTGATGGTGAGGATATAATTACACAGGATACAGGTAATGTAATCTTTCTCAAGGCGGTACAAGCGGCTATACATCATTCCAAAACACAACTCATCAGGAGATTCTATTCCTATAGTTTTGCTTTACAACCAGAAGAATGTTACCCAACAGGACAAGTAAACCTAAGTAATGTAAAAGAACAGAAACTTTACTTAAATCTCACAGATTGTCCCGATTTCGCGAGACAGATTAAAGTCTACGCAGTAAATCATAACATTCTTCGTGTACGTGAGGGAATTGCGCAAAGTCTTTTTAATCTTAAATACTAAAGATGAATATGCAAACTGGTTTTGGTGGGGGAGGGGGTGACAGTATGATGGAACAATACATTGAAACCATGACTAACCTCATGTTACCTGTTATAGAAAAAAGCACTTTACTTGCAGCCGAATACTCCAAAGCATGTGGAAGAGATACACTTCTCTCTGAAGATATGAAATATGCGATGAGATACTGTGTCATGTATACAGTTGGAGACACTATAGGTCCTTCGTTTCCAGATATTTACGATGAGGTGGAGTCAGATTATTCAGACGAAGAAATTGATGTAGATTCACCAGAAGACTGTCCGCCGTTTGAACGATATTCGGGGAGTGATCCTGTATTTCTCCGTGTCAACGAAGCCTATGACAATTGGGATGTGTGGGTGCCTCAGAACCCGACAGAAGAGTTGTTAAAAAATGCTGTTAATAGTAATGAGCACATGGGAACCTGATGGTTGGAACTTTGATGATTCGAGTCTAAAATTACATTTATATGGTAATTCAGATGATTCGGATGGTAGTAGCTCGAGTGGTGAGATATCAGGCGACGATCAACTCTTCTCAAACTCTAAAAATATTAAGAAAACGCGATACAAAAAAATCGATAAGGAAGAATTATTACCAGAATGAATAATTTTCGTGGTATATAGTATATTACTCACAATGAAGGCGGCTATGCAAACTGTCACCCTAGTTACTCAGGAGCTCGAAACCCAATCTCTTAACGCGATTGTCGCCGGTTTCTCCTTCGCGGCGGCGCTGTCGTGGATGGATGTTGTCCGTTTCATCATCAGCCAGGTCATTAAGGTACCCAAGAACGGTGGCGCTCAGTACGCTCTCACCGCGGTTCTCACCACTCTGCTTTCCATCGCGGTCTACATGATGGTCTCCACCGTCTCTACTCGCGTATCCAAGCCAGCTCAACCAGTCTATGCGATCACTCGCTAAGCGGTGGTGAGCTTCCTTTCATAAGGAACATCAACAGTATACCAATGAAAACAATAATTCCAATGTAAATAAATACTTCTCGATTATAAAGAACCTCACTTTCGGGCTTCTTTACTTTCTCTGTAGTTTCTTTTCCCTTCTCACCTTTCTTTTTATCGAATTTATCAATAGGAACTTTCGTTAAACCTTCCAACTTATTCGTAGAACCCTGTATTTCAAATTTCAATATATGATCTTGATTTCTGAAATCATAAGGAATAAGTCTTCCATGGCTCATGTAGAAAAATTCAATCTTAAGTTCATCTATCAATTTTTGTGGACCCGAATGAAAATGGTGTACGATTGAATCATCTGAACCATTTACATTTATAAATTTAGTACCATCGAGAAGAATATGACCTGTATAAAAGGGTGTAGAGGTATAGATAGATTGTGTAAACTCATCAGAACCAGCTGTAACCTTTAGTACTAAAGAATTTGGTCCAACGAGATTAATAGCACCCGATCTGAGTACCTTATCGACTGATGTGTGTGTATTAGACGTAAATCCTAACACTTGGTGTGGTGTTGTTAATAAAGACGATTTATCTGAATATCCATTCGTTCCATCTAGGAACTCAAATGTAAAGTTATGAGTTCCAGCTGTTGTATTTGAGAATATCAAACTATCTGTGTCTGAATCAAACGTAACAGTGTCAACGTTACTATTCGGTGGAGCCAATTTCGTGTCTAAATCTGAAGCAAGTTCTGTACCAGTTGGGTAATTCGTTTCATCTAACGTAAAATCGGTTCCATTCACACTGAAAGTCTTATTTGTAGCGCAAGTTATCAATTGGGGTGTGGGGATACGAGCAGACACAAGTTTAAACTGTGTAACGTCGTAAATTGGATTTTTTAAACGAACAACGTAATTATTCGCGTGGAGATACACATTCGATTCACGCTGACTACTATCTATATTAAGTGTATGAACCTTCATTAAAATACGGGTATAATATTTTAATGATTGTTTTCAACAATCTAAATCGACAACTTAACGATAAAGGGCATGGGAAAGGGGGTTGTTCTGCAATTGTTTCGAAGCAATATCGAGACGCCTGGAGTTTGGGTTTTCATTACCCTTGTAAGGGTTGAGTTGATGGAATGTTTTGGACTGGTATTGTTGGGTCCAACCACCGTTTGCAGCGTTAACACGTCCATCAAGACGGGTAGTATCACTCCTGACTGCGGTAAGTGCACCACCTTGCTTCAAGGCACTCTCCCTAACATTCATGCGACCAGCATTACCCATACGGTTTGGTTTACCACGACGATCTTCGGGTCGGAAACCATACTTCATCAACTCTTCGTTAGTCTTGGCGGTAACCTGACTCGCAACACCACTAGTGTACGCACCATGGAAACTATGAATACCGGGTGCTGGTTGGTTGTTATACTTGTATTGTTCGTCATTGCGATCAGCCTTGAATCGGGTAGGATCTTGGGCTAAAGTTTGTGCTGATACCAGACGTTTAGCACCATTGTAACCCAAACCATCGTTACGTGTACCGGTTTCGGAACGGTTAGTGGTTCTTTTGGTTCGTTCATGCTCGTTGCGTGGTACAACACCTGTCATTCCCTGGGCGCGTCCAGCCATGGTAGGTAATCGAGTTGGGAGATATGTCGTTGTCTCAGGTTTGTTATGTGTCAACTGACCCACCTTAGCGGAACGCCCACCAGTGATGTCGGCAGCTGGACCACTACGCCCTGGTAAAGTTGTTAAACGGTATTCACCTACATTGATAGGGTTAACCCTAAACATTTGTTGGTAGCCACCGACAGCTGGTACATTTGAGTCAACACCCAAACCTGGACCAACCAATTGTTTTTCCACTGGGGAAAGATTGTTCATGCGCCCATGGTCGAACATACGACCACGCATATCGAGAACTTCCTGACCACTACTCCTCTGTTGACGGCTAATATCCGCGAAATTTTCCATCTCCTTCTTGGCAGGAACTTCCACACGGGAAACAAAGTTATTTTCCTTAAATGGTGGAGGGATTGCAGGTCCTGCCCCGTCATTCGCTAATACAACTTTCGCTTCTGGGCTGTATTTTTCAGTTTTAGAATTAGTACTTAACGTTCGTCCAGCGTAAACGAGACCAGCTATAGCTAACATTGATATAGGATCAGCCATTCTTATTTCTTACTGACATTTTTATTAACATACCTTTTCTGGAAAAGGCCATTTTGGAGGTCCGCGCGGGTACTCGCAGGTTCATATTTCATGGAACGGAGGGGGACCTTGCATTCCGTGTTTATAAGAGGGAAGAGATTACGTTCGTATGTTTGAACGATAGTCTTGTTGAAACGGGAAGTGGATTGGGGTCGGAGTTCATCGGAAGTGTCAATGTATTTGGCGGGAGCACCCTTACCAGCCATGTAGGGGGCAGTGCCGTATAACATCGTATTGGGCCGAGAACCATTATTCAAGTGGCTGGGCTGAGGGTAAACGAAAACTTCATCGGTAGCTCTCACGGAGGGGAGAGCACCTTTATTGTCGACAATAGAAAGACCAGGTTGGAGCTGATACGCCATTTATTATTACATGAGAATATTAATCTAAGCTAGACTGTTCCACCATGCATTCCCGACCTTTTGTCTCCATTTGACCCTAGACCTGAGAATGCATTTAACTGAACCCCTCTCGCATTGGGATCACACGACCCCCCATCACTCTTACACATCTTCTTATCCTTCGCGCCATACAACCACTCCGCAAACTTTGTCTGATCGCCTGGAATTGTTGACACTGGGGCGGTAACAAACTGACGCTCAAAAGCATTACGCTTGTGAACCGGTAAAGTGGAACGAGAACGCCCCGAATCATATGAAATTTGGTCGCTACTGAATTTCTTAATCAAGGGTTGCGCTGTCGCATAATAACACGCCTCCAACCTATTTGGGGCGTCGGTATAATCACTCATCAACACATTGGCGAGAGGATTCTCCTTCGTTGGTTTTTGACAAGTTGCATTTTCTTTAGTACCATAAGGCTCTTTGATAAGTTTTGCCTTATACATGACATACATGACCGAGAGAACAGTAATACCTAGAACGAATACACGTGGGTCACGGCGGATAACAAAAAGGAGACACGTGGCATAAATGATAAACCGTGAAGCCGCATTGATCCGATCTTCTGGTGTTTGTTTACTATTAGGCCAGAAGTCTAAAATTTTTTTATTATTGACAAGTTGTGTAAGATCTTCAAACCAAACTTTCATTTAATATAGATGAGGTTTATTTTTTTGGGAGACCACCCAACATACCAGACATGCTTCCCATCATTTTCATCAATGCATCCTGATTAATGTCACCACCGCCATCATTTTGTATCTTATCCGCGCATTCCTTAGCCATAGCCTCAATTGCATTTAAGGTATCCTCGGGTACAGATTGAATGGTAGTACCTAGGATGTAGAGTGTCTGAAGATACTGCCAAACTGCATCCTTCGTACTTTCCTGCATGTGCTTCCAAAGCTTTTTCATATCAATCTCGTTGAGGAAATCGATGTTTTTAGAATCCTTGAGAATAAATTTCTCATCCTTGCCTGAAATCTTGTCTGCGTATGGGGTCACACTCTTCATAAACCCATCAACAAGGAGACGGGGTGAAGTGCTTTTAATAAGATCAAATGACGTAAGCATTTTCTTGATACTTTTTTCCTCTGGAAAAGTCTTGTGCAATTCCACAAGAAATTGTCCCATCATGTCATTAAACGCAGTAACGGAAGCCATTTTCTTAATAGTAAGGTGTAATCTTTAAGTTTAGAAAGGATCATTAGAAATTACCTCTTTTTGACCTAACCCATTGAGTACGATCACGTATACGAGAATCGCGACGAGTACGGCTGGTTTGGTGTATTGGTTTAGTTCTAATTTTCCTTCGTTGTTCAAATACGCTTTGAGATGAATATAACCAGCTGTCGTACCACCGGCAATTAAAGCTGCGTACACTGGGTCGCGTAAATAATCGGAGAGTTCCATTTAATTATACCTGGGATTTTTTGTACGATACTCTGGTGCGTCACCAAATAATACATCATCTTCCGGTTGGGCCACTGGTTCCACTGGCTCCATTGGAGGCTCTTGTGGTGGTTCAGATGTTTGAACGGTTGGTATGGTTTTAAACTCATTCTCGAAATTTTCGGGTTCGTGCTCCTCCATGGGTTGCCCTTCCTGGAGTTCTTCTGGTGTTTGCTCCATAGCGGCACCGTCTGGTTCCGGAATCATTTCCTCCTCTTGTCCTTCGAAGATATCAGGGTCCTCACTATCCTCTACGTCACCATCCAAATCGATGTCCCTAGAATCCTGGGACATGTACGTTTGAAGAATCTGCTGAACGGGGATCAATTCTTTTACCGAATTTTCAATCGCCAAGCAAAAACGAATAGTCAGTTTTTCATCCCTGTTATAAACGCTTAGATCTTCGTGGAAAATGTAGGGATCCCTGTAAAGATCCTTGGCGATATTGTTGTAACACGTTTGAATGAAAACTTCATTTGTTGGGAGTTTGAGAGATATCTTTTTGTTGTCAGCCTTGAGACGAACAGCTGACAGAATTTTAGTGCACGCAACGAAAACAGCGGCTAAAAGATCACTGAACCAAGCGCACCGGTTAGCGACGTTTTCCCCATGTTGTTTAGACATGGCATTCGACCAATTTGGTACTTCCTTGAGTAACTTTTGAAACATAATTAGAACCTTTCGCCCCTTGGAAAGACTGTTCGCTTCATCATACATGTCGTTAAAAACGTCAATCATAGTTGGACACATAATAGTACACATTTGTCCGAGATACTCCTTCTTCGCTTCGACGAGTACATTCAAATTATCCATTTATGATTAATTGGGTTTTAAATTAATATTTTACTACGCACCATTTCTCCTGTATTTGTTAGCCATCTTCTTGAGATTCATTAGATTTGGGAAGTCTGTATCATCCACGGTATCTTCACGCTCTTTCCTTTTCTTAGACATGTTCCAGGATACGTAAATGTCAAACTCGGTTACTAACTGAACCGTAAACCCACCGAGTTCAAATTGTCTAGCAATATATCGAGCTGCTGCACCTCTATCGAAAACAGGATACCCAATCAAAAATAAGGGTACTGTCAAAAATACCTGTTTATGACCAAGTTCTACACATTGTTTAATCTTTGAAGAAAACTGTTCGTAAATTTTCATATACATTTCCTTTTTGATCTTCTTCTTTTTATCATCAATCTCTATGATGTCATTGATGTTGATCATTACAATTAACTCAATTTATTTTTTATAGAATCTAACTCACCAACCTTTGGGATCGCACTTTCATTTACAAGTTTATAGTCAATAAATTCTTTACCAGCGGACCCCTTTGTGTAAACCTTTACATTGTCGGGAGCCTGGTCCTTTAATGGTTGAGAGCGAAGGGACACTAATCGGAGTTTACCCTTAACAACCTCGAATGAGGCAATCACTGCAAAACCGAACGAAAACCCATCATTTCTAACCACCATGAAAGTGCACTCATGCATTTGACCTGACGAACTCTCATAAGACTTCACACTTTGGGTTTCAATGATGTAAGTGGAAAAACCGAGACGTCTAAACAACTCCTTGTTTGTTTGAATTACAAACTGTTCCATCATATCGTGGTCGACATTAGCCTCCACCTTAGAATAACTGGAAAAGTCTGGGCTGGGATCATTCAGTTTTACATAATCAACTGGTTTCTTATACCCTGAGAAACCGAAGGTTTCTGTGAAATTTTCACGCCTGATCGTAGTCAGGATAACTAAAATAGCTAAGATTATGATAACAATCTTAAATGTATCCATCTTTACTATAATGCGTTAATTTTTTTTTACAAATTACCATATAGATAGTAGATGTCACTCTTGATTTATAGCCCCAGATGTAAACACTCCATGGAATTGGTCGAGTATATTAACGGGCAGAAACAACTGAAACAACTTGTGAACTACCACAATGTAAATACACAGGGTATACCTAAACAGTATACAAACAAAATCAACCGCGTACCCACTATGCTTACCAAAAATGGTAAGATCCTAGTTGGTAACGAAATAAAAAACTGGTTGGATTCCCTGTTACCCAAAAAAGACGTAGAACATGCTGGGTTTGGTGGTAGTGTGTGTTCTATGTCCTCCATTGATGGCAACGAGAGAGACTCCGGTCTCTTTTACCTAGATAACTACGGTCAATCTCTCCAGCCTGCAATGACGAAAGAGCTTGAAGAAAAAATCAATAGAGATGTAAATAAAGGTGAAGCTTATACAGAGTTAAAGATGTAACGCACTTTTTACAGTAGATATGAAGCTTGTTTCAATACAAGCTTCAGCCTTTAAGTCAACATTTGAAGTTCTTAAAGATATATTAAACGATGTAAACATCTATTTCCGACCCCAAGGAATGTATATTGTTACTTTAGATACAGCTAGAACTTCACTTATTGATTTATTCCTAGCTGGTGATAATTTTGAAGAATATCATTGCGATCAAGAAGAAATCATTGCTGGTATTAACATTTCCAATACATTCAAACTACTGAAAACAATCACAAATAATGACGTAATCACGATGGAGATCAACTCTAAGGAGTATATGAACATTGAAATTACGAGTGAAGCAAAGAAGACGAGTACCAAATTTCAACTCAAACTTCTAGACATTAATGAAAATCGTATTGAAGTTCCCGAGGTTGAAATGTCAACATTAACCACCTTACCATCGGCTGACTTCCAGAGACTTTGTCGTGACATGTCAAACCTAGGATCCGAAATTGAGATTACGAGGGAAGGTAAAACAATACATCTTCAATGCCAAGGCGATTTTGCTAATCAGGAGACCTCAATTGAATGCCCTGAAGAAAGTCCTAAAATTACAGGTTTATACAGTTTAAAATACTTGAATATCTTTACAAAGGCGACGAGTATGTGTGCGTCTGTGCAAATTATACAAGAAACTGGGAATAGATTCCTTATTTTGAAATATAACGTCGCAAATTTAGGGGAACTTAAATTTTACTTAGCAACTAAGGTATCCGAAGATCTGTTGTAAATCCAGATGTGGTTGAAATTGTTTTTTTCATTCCAATGCCATTTGCAAGTATGATTTTAGGGAACTTATCATGTAAATGTTGCGAATCATAATATAAAAAATCTTCGAGTGTAACCTTCTGCTTGTGAAAATCAAGTGTAGGGCCACTGTAACGTTTCACCTTTTCAGTAATGTTTTGACGTGGTTTATCATCATGATCTACTATCCAAACACTACTCAAAGGGATGTTAAAAATCATCGACGCTTTCTCCGATTCACCTAGTTTGAAATTAAGGTCATTCGATATAACGGTATATACACGACCATTGAAATAATAGTTAATTCGTAAAATGATGTGCCCGACATTTTGGGGTACTAGTGTATTCCTAAAATCCCGCCCTGTTGCATTAACGTAAAAATTTTCTAATATGCCATCCCAATCCTTACTTTCCTCTTTCCAAAATATGTCCTCTGTCTGATACTTCATATCATAGTTAACGGTATACTCAATTTCCTCGGAAATGATTTGATAGTCGTTAGGTGTGGTAATTTTTTTATAAATATAGTAAACACTACTTAAAAGTTTGGTTAACATATCCTTATATAAAGAATGGAAGGTAATTTTTTAAGTAGATATAACAATAAAATAGATGAGTGGTCTGGCCTTATTAAAGGTGACCCAGTTAACAAATCAAAATATGAATCCGAAATGTCTGATTATATCATTAAATGTATGCCCTTCATCGAACGACACGTAGTAGATCATTCAGATGCAGCAACGCATACGGATAACGTTTTCAACCTCAAAGAAACCGTTGGTCTAGCAAGAAAAGATATATTCACAGATTATCTGATAGATGTAGAAAAAAAGAATATACAGAGACCTATGGAACGCACAGAAACCGTTTGTCCTAATTGTATAGATAGTAATATTATACTCGTCCAAAATGTAAGTGACCTAGTGTGTGAAAGTTGCGGTATAGTTGTTGCAGCTCACATAAATGAAGAACTTACATATCGGGAAGAACAAGAAACTTCTGAAAAGATTGTAAACTATTCTTATAAAAGAGAAAATCATTTTAATGAATGGTTATCACAGTTTCAAGCACAGGAAACAACCACCATTCCCGATGAAGTTATGGAACAACTGAGAACTGAACTAAAAAAGATGAAAATCAAAAATCTTGAGGACATTACACATGCAAAAATTAGGAGTTTATTGAAAAAGTTACGTCTAAATAAATACTACGAACATGTACCTTATATAACTAACATTTTGAATGGTATTAAGCCACCTAATATGCCCTCGGAATTAGAAGAATGCCTGCGTATAATGTTTAAGGATATTCAAAAACCATTCGATGACAACTGTCCCACAGAAAGAAAAAACTTTCTCAGTTATTCCTATGTTCTATATAAATTCTGTGAACTTTTGAGTGAAGATGCGTACCTACAATATTTCCCACTTCTGAAATCAAAAGAAAAGTTATACCAACAAGATGTAATATGGAAAAAAATTTGTCATGACCTCAAATGGGAATTTATTCCTACAGTATAATACTTGGATTCAAAAAAAAGTTGATGTGTATAATTGGAAAAATCTTTTTTTAAAGATAAAGATCTTTTAGAAAAGAATGTAATTAAAATATTGAAATATATAAATGTGGTTACTCCTTGGAATAGCACTTTTAATGAACACTTTAGTTGGAAGGTTTATATCTAGGGTACGTGGTGAAGGATTTGGTGGTAAAATTAGAGATGTAGGATTTGACTTTTTACCAGACCTTACCAAATATGAAGTATTGCATGACGTGACAATGATATTACCCCTCATCCTTCTTATAATGAATTGGAATGGTGTTAATCAAAAGGGGTATATCACATTCTTAACGACGATGTATTTTATGAGAGCTATTTCCAATATGGTAACACAATTCCCCCGCGCGAAAAGTAAACCATGCAAAGAGGGTAGTCCATTATCAAACTGCAATGACTATATGTTTTCCGGTCATACTACATTCAACATCGTAACTTCATACTTTTTGAATAATGGAATGTTCCCAGTGTACCCCATCTTATCATCACTTGTTACCGTATCGACAAGGGCACATTACAGTGTAGATGTCGTTATAGCGTGGATTATATTTTTTGCACTTAAGTTAAAGATGAAAGTTTAGAATCCCAACCTAAATAATGGAACTCGCATTGTATGAATTCGAGAATGCGTATCCACGTATTCTCTCTTATCTGGACGTTGAAACTGAAGATCCAGCTATTAAATACTGTATGGAGCAAACGAAGCATCATCTGAAGGCCGCCCACGAACTTTTGGAAGGAGCCTTGTTAAACCCGCAGACACATTATGATGATGCGCATGCATTTTATCAAACGCTTTGGAAAGTTCTCCCTCTAATGGTTCTACTTCAATCTTCCGAGTCTCCACCTCCCGACCCGGTTGAAGAGGGAAGTTTACCAGATACGCAGTCTTCAGATCAGTCAGATCAAGATACTTTTGAGCCTGTAACTCCATCCCGTCGGTCAGAGTCTTAATAGCTTTTAATTCTAGAACGATACAATTCTTAATAATAATGTCAGCTCGTAACTGTCCCACCACATGCCCCCTAAACCTCACAAGAATGTGACGTTCAGATTCATAAGGGATTTCCTTTTCCCTTAATATAACCTCAACCGCGTTGTGGTATACTCTCTCACTGTAACCCGGACCCAGTTCAGAATATACCTCCTTCATCATCCCCTCTATGTCAATGTCATTTACCATATACAAAAAAATGTATTATTTTCTCTATATATGTTAAGATGGCTCAGTCAAGTGCTTTTTTGAGAAATATAACAAGACAAAATCGAGAGTTGGAACAGATTGTAGCCACTATAACTAATATGAACGCATTCACTAGAAATGTTCGAAATGAAGCTGCGAGAAAAATACAAAAAGCTTGGAAAGTTGGGCGAAGGAGAGAAGTTAGACAATTGATGAGAAATATGCAAGCGGGACATGTCAATAATCTTACAAATGAATTCAAGAGACTTGATTTAATAAACAAAAACAATCAAGGAAATGTTATTATGACTAACGCGGCACCTATGCTCTCCAAGAAACGTAAAGTCGGTAACAGTAACGAAGAGCAAACTACGAAAACACGAGCCCGTGAAGTAAACCTACCAAACCGTACAATTGGTCGAGGTATGAGTTGTTCTCACGCAGGTGTGACTCGTTATATGAAGAAAGCAAAAAAGAGATTTGATGAACTTGGATACGTGTCCGCCTATTTGGATTATGATACCCAAACGAATCAATATGGTATTACCAAAAATATTGATACCATCGTTAAACGTAAAGGCCAGGTTTATAATTCGGGTTCACGAATAAACTCGAGTCCCCAAGTTTACTTTTTCATGATCGGTATACGAGGTGAAACGTCTACGGGTCATGCAGTGAGTGTGTTAGTTGATGCTCGCGTTGCAAAAAATAAGCGAATTTGGGTTTTTGATCCACATGGTGTTGATTCCAGAAAATCACTTTGGGGTATAACGATGCGTAAAAAGGTTGTACCGATTATTAGGAAATTGTTTAAAATACCTGGTCGCAAAGTGAAGTACTACAATGGACGCGATCTTCAATCAAATAACACGCGTGGTGTATGTACCACATTTTATGTTACATTCATGGATATGGTACCGTATTTACTGAATGGTCGTGCAAACATTAATCAAATAAATCACCTCGCCCGAATAAACAGTACACCGGTACGAGAATATTTTATTAATTTCGCACCAGAAAATAGCGGGAGAATTGTAGTTAAAAACAGGACTGGATAAAGTCTCAGTGTATAGTAGGAAGTACCAATGAAAGTAGGAGTCGTGCGTCCAAATATGATGTTAAGAAGACAACGAATGAAATTGTCTCATGAAGTAGTGCACAATTTGAAAGAGATAAGTAAGGTATCTTCTGTCAAGCGGTGGGAATATGCAGGTGGTATCGAATACGATAATCTTAAATTTAGTACACCAACACGGATTACATCAAAAAAACGAAATAGAGTCGAAACTCGTGAAATTGAACAGGTGTGGTATTCTAAAATATCATATCATACACATCCAGGGATTGGGTATCATGAGGAGTGTATATATGAAAATACACCAATATATACAACCCTCCCTAGTAATGCAGATTTTGAAGCGTATATCAAGGGGTTTCCCAAAATGCAAGTCAATATAATTTGTGATTCACATGGATATTATATTATTGACGTCTTAAAATCAGTCTATAAGAGAGCATCACCCTTACCTGAATCTGTTCATGAATATATGAGAAAGCTACGTAGTAGACCATTCATGCGCATAGGTGCATTTTCAGAGGATGGTGTTGAATATTTCCATACAACTCTACAAAACTGGAAAAGATATATGAATGAAGAAGTTAACCCAGAAATGATAGATCTATTCGGAATATCGATTCAGTATTATGGGTACGACGATGATCCACCAAATATCACTATCTATCGGGATATAGACGTAGTATAGAATCCTCTAATTCATCAACCTCGTACCAAGCCCAATGACACTCCGATGAATCCTTATCGATTTCACACATATCCTGTGCTTCTTTTATCGCTTCAGTGAAACGTAAACGAAGTCTCAGATTCTCCTTGATTGGCCTAACCTCCGCGATACTTGGTCGTTGATACATAGCTTCGAGAACATTCTTACGTGTCTTCGCTATCTTTATCTTATAAAGACTATTTTCGGAGAAGGTTGCAATACATCTCATCTACTTTATTAAGGTATTAAATTTTTAAGTACTACCTACGCTTCCGTGACATGTAAAATACCAAAATTATAATTATAATTAGAGGTATTATATACATGTCATCTCCACTAGTTATATAGTCTAAAATTATATTCGGATTACTCAATAAATATAAAATATTATATCTATTATACGTCTGAGTTATAGACATATTAAGCCCGTGTCCTTGTGTAGCATGCCAATACCATGGTGGGATTGTAATACTATCACCGGGTTCGAGTGTTGCTTTATATATTTTCATTTTGCTGTGGTCCATTTTAAAGAAATCATCTACAGCAAAATTACACTTATTGAAGTCTGTCACAATATTATTTTTACGTACATTTGGGTTATCGTAATTACTGAAAATATAAATAGTTTTACTTCCAAATAATTGATTCAAAATGAAATCAGAACCAACATGTAAATGTAATCCACTAGTATGATTTTTTCCTAAATATAATAGTAATTCTTGAACCCCCCTTGAAGGTGTATTGGGATTTTTCAAATTGGATAATAATTTTTCTTTTCGATCTTTTTGAAAATTTGCCCCAATTAAATCCACTTCCGCACAATATAAGTATGGTCGTTTATCTTTCTTCCAGTGATTTGTTAAATATGCAATATCACATCTACCTGTGTGTGATGCAAATTTCCCGGTTTCAGGTGTTCTGTAAACTTCAACAGGTAATCTTTCATTTCCAAATAAATTCCGTGTTTTCTCAAAACCTAGTTTTAATGCATTAGGTTTATATAATCCACGTATTACGACAGGTTTGTAAAATTCTTTTGTAATTATCTGTTCTTTTTCTTGTGGTGTCATCTGATCGTACACATATGTTGGTAAATCTAAGTATGATGTCATCTATAGTAAGGATACTATTAAAGTTTTGAACTATAAACACGTATATGAGATGTAAGCGTCGGTTGAAAATTCGTTTTCCGTTCAAAATCCGACCACGTATATATTTGGTCTTAAAAATCAAAGAGGAAATTGTAAAAAAGCAAAAACGTCGTGATCGTCGGAGGCGAAGAATGAAAACAAAATTAAAGAAGAAAACTGTGAAACGTACATATGAATATTACATCCTTGTTTAATGTTTTTAGTCGTAAAGTCGTCAAAAAAAGTATAGTCCGTGTACCAAGTGTGAAATTATGGCATCGTGGATACAATCTAAGATATCTTCAGAAGTCATGGACTCGTGGAAATAATCTTAGAAGTTTAAAGAATTAGAATCAAAAATATATATCTATGTTATATTGTGTAACTAAAAGAATATTGTCGCAAATAGACGACTCTTTACCCGTATTCAGTTTGGATAACTACCGTGGTTATGCTAGAATAACTAGTGTATACGATGGAGACACTTTCAAGGCTTGTGTCATTCTTCATGGTAAAGTGTTAAAATTCACATTCCGAACACTTGGATACGACTCCCCGGAAATGAGACCGTATCTTTCTATTGCTGGACGCGAAAATCATATCCAGAAAGCGGTGGCTGCACGCGAATTGTTTAAACATGAAGTTGGGTTCCTTCATTCTACACCACATCAATGGTGGAATCCATTGATATGTAATACTAAGGTGAAGGGGTGGGTATGGATTGAGTGTAAAAAGAATGATAAATATGGTCGAACCCTAGTTACCGTGTATAGAAAAAGAAACGATACTAAATCCGTAAATGATAAAATGATTGATTCAGGTCTCGTAAATATTTACGATGGTGGAACAAAGAAGGAATTCAAATAGTGTATGGGTACTTCCTTACCCATAGATTACATATCCATTTATCACCAGACTTTACAGGTTTCCCTCCATGTAAAGCTTTGGATGTCAATAAGTTATAATTATCAAGGGTGTCAAAAAATAATGCATCACCAGCTTTGAGTTTGTAAGATTTGTTTAGTTTTGGGAATACAGTTTCACCACCTTCGTATCCATCGTTTAGTGCTAGAATAAATGTATACATTCTCATATTTTCATCACCTTTGAATGCATCTTGATGGGGTTTGTAATGACCCCCAGGTTTATATCTGACAACTTGAAGTTTCTCACAATTACGAATTGGTCGATCGGTGTACTTTAGACACCGTTTCATAATACCACGAACAATCTCATCCTCTCTCCCTATCCAAGCAGTTTCACTTTTACGAATTTTTTCATCAACTGTTTTACTAGTAGATATAGTAGATGTCTCGAGTTTACTACTAGCTTTGTTTATGATGTGACGTCTCTCGGACTCTGATATAAAGTTTTCTATCACCGTTGGATTGGGATACCGTGGTAACAAGTATAAAACAAGTAAAATCAATATAAATAAATTTAACTTACCCTTCATCTATTCTTTACAAATAAAAATTTCTGGGGGTAACACATTTATATCTTTCTCGAATTGTTGCAAATACTTCATTTCCATAGTTAAATAATTTTCTTAAGATGTCTATGAATTCTGTTTCACGGTCTGGTTCAAGAATGAACTGTCTAAGAATATCACCACCGGAATGTGTCAACATTTCGAATATATTTGACAAATCTCTCGCTTTATCTTTGTATTTTTCCTGTCGCTGTAGAAATACTTTGAATTCCCTTTCCTTGAATTCATTCAACATATAAGCGACACGCTCACTCAAGTTGTTAACAGGTTCCACGTCCATAAACATATGTTCCCTGTCTGCATAATATATACCGGTTGCCAAGTTTAATATATCATTGGAAGCTTGAACTTCCCTAAGTTCACGGTAGGTTGGTATACCCCCACACGGTATATCACCATGTTCTCGACTTACACCACCCTTCTTCTTAAATTCTATAAAATGGGGGTTATGGATACGCCCAGTGACAATTTCACCTGAACGCCAATCGAAAGCTGTATGACAGTTAATACACCACATCTGAGAACAACCACTTGTTTTGTGTATAACAGTTCCACACTTTGGACATGATTTACTATCTTTGTTTAATAACTTCATTGTCTTTACAACTTGTGGATCACATACATGCCCCTCTTTTAACAGTTCATTACAATCCTTACAAAAGTTATTTTGACATAGACCACAAAAATATTCTTCATTTAAGAATCCTTTACATTCCTCTTGAGGACATTTACGTATGAATTTCGTTGGTTCATCGACATATAATTCACCCATATTCCTTAATCGTTCCAGTTGAATATATATAGTTTCTAAATTATGATGAAATGCCAATACTTCTGGGAAATTGCTTATATTTTGACTAGTAATAGGAAAAGATAATTCATATTTATGATATGCATCTAGTAACGCAATGCGTAAAGTTCTAGCTTCCCTTCGAAGTTTTCGTATAGCAAGTATTCTTTCCACTTCTTTCTGACTCTGTGGCATAAGAGCTTTTTCACGTTCAAATAAAACATTTTCCCGGTGTCTCTTTAGTTCTGTATTTCGAAAATATTTCGTACAAAATGAATCAATAAATTCGCGATTCCATAAAGTCTTACACCCCATGCAATGGGGATCTTCGAATGTTGAAAGAATATATCTTTGAGAACATGAGCGACAACATGTTAAATCACAAAAAGGACATTCAACTTTTTTATGATTTATTTTATTTAGTTTTTCGCAACATACATCACAATCATTCATTAACTTAAAGGCATATTATTTCTTTAAATTACAAATTACTGACAGTAATACTTTTAGCACTGACACACCACAAATTGATCCAACACTTCCCGCATATTCTCGCGACCATATATCGTTTTCGCAAAAAATAACGTCAGTTCCGCCTCTTTGTATGACATGTATGAATGCCCATGCTTCTCATATAACTCCGTAACGTTATCAAGGTTGTCATCACACCAGTCCTCCACCTCCTTCTCTGTCATGTTCACATGGAGACCCTTTTCGATGAAATCGGCAACCTCGTCGCTGAGAGGCATGTCGGTAATCACGGTACAGTCGTCGTCAATGTGAAGCATTTTAAGATATTTTCTTAAAACTTACTTTTTACTTAGGTTCCTTAATCGTCTAGCTTCCGCGTTTACTTTCGCAGGGCTAAATCCGGGGTTGTTTTTCTTTACTTTCTTCTTCAGGTTTTTTAATACAGCCTTGTTGTCGACCCGACGTTCCGAGCGTGGGCGAGTATTCACTTTCTTCAAGGCTTCATCTCTACGAACAGCTCCTTCGATTCTCCCACGAAGTTTTGTGACGTTTGTTCTATTTTTCATACGATCGATATTTCTACCAAAGTTTGTACTTGTGTTCTTTGCCAATTCTCGGAGTTCAACCTTTTTAGCATTTATAAAATTCTCACGGGAGCCATATTTCATCTTCTTCTTGGGTTCATTCGAATTTGCATTCGCGTTTGAGTTGTAGTTAGATACTACAGAGTTCGTGTTATTGTTATTGTTACTGTCACTGTTATTGTTCTTCTTATTCTTCACCTGAATTTCTATAAGCTTACGTCTGGCATCAACGTCATTTTTGAATTGTACCACCTTTCTTCGGTGATTCATTTTCTCAACTTTGGTTAATCCCATTTTAGTGTATTTGTTTTCAATATTTTTACGAAGTGAAGTCTTTTCATTCAACTTATTCCCAATACCTTTTAAATTTTCACTTGTCTCCGCTGCTCTCAATTCTTGAGCCCAAACACCTATTCTACCTTTTGTTAAACCCTTCCTTTCTTGGAATACACCGTTATTGTTGGGTATTAAGTTAAGTTCTTTTGTAATTTTGTTTTTAAGAGTGTTCCGTTCCGAGTTGAAATTCTTGATGATGTTACGTACATTATTCTCTTGGCGCCCAACCTCTTCGGGGATATCATTTGTAACTTTTGAATTGGTGAGAGATTCGGCTGAAATTTCACCATTGTTAACCTTAAACGCATTATTTGACGCATTCTTAAAGTTGTTCGTATTGTTAGAGTTAAATGTGGGGTTATTTACCATTGTCGGGTTCTTCTTGTTATTGTTCTTATTTTCATTTTTGTTATTGTTTGAGTTAGAAAGATTGTTGTAAATGGGTTCAGCCGCGCGTCCACCTCGACGTATTCCAGTTTTAACTTGTTTCTTAACATCGGTACTAATTTCGTTGTAAATTTTATCAGCTAGAAACTTGATATCAGCATTTAGATTTACATTGTTGTTGGACTTAACGTTGTTGTTGGACTTAACGTTGTTGTTGGTAGTTAATTTGTTTCCGACTTCTTGGACGACATCTTTGTTAATTTCTTTCATGAGTTGGTTAGCTAGGGAGTTAACATTACTCAGCTTTGAAATCTTCGATTTTCGCTTATTATGAACATTCATGAACAACTTAAAAGAGGCCTCATCTCCCCCCTTGTTTGGGTGAAGCTTCAGACTACCCTTAAGAAAGACCTTTCTAAGATCTGTGAGTGTATTAGCTTTATTGATACTATTGAATAAGTTTTTGGTTTCCGTATTCATGTTCTTAGTGTTCACGTTTACGTTATTCTTATTAGATGCCACTACTATACCCAGATTAGGTTTATTAATAGAGTTGGTAATATCTTGTTTCATTAATTGATTCATGATACCGTTAGTAACATGATTTACAACGTTTCTATTAGTTGTATTGGTTCGCAGTTCCTTCACGACATCTTTGTTAATTTCGGTAAGAAGTTTATTGGCTACGATTGCGACATCGCGATTGGGGCCATTTTTAGTGTTGACCTTGTTAGCACCATTGTTGGTACCAGTTCCAGCGTTGACCTTGTTAGGACCCATAAGCGCATTTACCAACTTGTTACCACTCCCGGTGTTGACCTTGTTAGGACCATTGTTGGTACCAGTTCCAGTGTTGACCTTGTTAGCACCATTGTTGGTACCAGTTCCAGTGTTGACCTTGTTAGGACCCATAAGCGCATTTACCAACTTGTTACCACTCCCGGTGTTGACCTTGTTA
>Ga0209090_10000249_pt1 | contig 33475 bp, 33 predicted proteins | sample ArcticOcean_MG_C_9_FD_187432 | JGI IMG/M metagenome (GOLD analysis project Ga0209090, IMG submission 187432) | Marine microbial communities from western Arctic Ocean - ArcticOcean_MG_CB2_152 (SPAdes) (version 2) | ecosystem: Environmental > Aquatic > Marine > Oceanic | place: Arctic Ocean... | reverse complement strand
AAGAACAGGATCAACATATTTGTTTGTAATAACAGGCTGTCTAATTACTCCGTTCATTGGAATACCTGCATCAGCTAATTCTGATTCATCATCATAAACGAAATCATCACCAGAATTAAGTCTAGCGTTAATTTTCCATCCAAAAGTCTTACTGTCATTTGCTCTGGCAATTCTAAATTCAGAACCAAAAGAATTTAGATCTCCACCCCACATTGAAACAGCATTACCAGTATAATCAATAGGACTTTTTGATCTAAAGTGAACTACACCAGATGTTACACCTGGGCCATATAATACACCCGCAGCACCTCTAACTATCTCAACAGATGCTAAATCTAAGTTAGAAAGACCTTGTTGGAAACTAAAGAAAGTTCCTGCAGCTGGAGTTATTAAACCTCTGTTGTCCTTCATGATATAAGTAGAAGTACCAAAAGTTCCTGAACCAGCTCTCATTTCAATGTTCATAGAGTTCGCAGTTTGTTGTTGAATTTGTACACCAGGTACAGATACAAGTATTCTTGATGGTTCAGCTACTTGAGCTGAATTTTCAATTTGCCTAGTAGAGATTACACTAACTGAAGCCGGAGCATCAGTAACTTTTTGTGCAGATCTTGATGCAGAAATAATAACCTCTTCAAGGTTTTGTCCTGCGCTAAGCATTACATTTATATTTTGACTTGCAGATGTCACGTCAACTCTTTCTGCACTATATCCCATATAGCTAATAATAAGAGTTAAAGGAGTATCTCGACTTGTATTAATGACAAAGTTTCCATCGAAATCTGTAACAGTTCCAATGTTTGAGCCATCAATGATAACATTTACCCCAGGAATTGCTTCCATACTACCAGAGTCCATTACTGAACCAGATATTTGAGTTTGAGAATAAACACTACCAAATAGAATTACAGCCATAAAGGCTAAATAATACTTGTTTAAAATATTTTTCATATTAATTAGGTTTTGTTACGTCAAAGATAATTCTTTTCTATAACTAGTTTATAAAATTTAATACAAGTATGGCGGGAAGGCCAGTAAAAAAGGCTTAAGACCCATGATACTTGATCTGATTTGAATTCAAGTTAATATAATTTTTTCCACCCACCAAATGTGAGTGATATCCTTTGCTGAGAATGGAATTAGTCTTATGAATATGAATCAAATCTTTGGGATTGATTTGATGATGATTCAAAGATTAAGTTTTCATTTGATTCGTGCCATTTAAGGTAGCTTCCAGAGTAAAGATCTTCAACAGCTCCTCTTTTAAGTTTTTGAGTTGGTCCAATAATCCCGTTTTCTTGAGTCCACTCGTCTTTTACAATTATCAATGTTGATATTCTTTTGTAGTTAACAAGCCCGTTATTAACTGTATTAAGTGTTTCAGTTAACATTTTTGACAGAGTATCTTTTGAAGCTTTTTTACCAATTTCAGACAACTGAATTAGACAAAGTGGCTGAGCAATTCCAAGACCAACAACACAAACCTCTTCTATTTCATTAATATTAACAAAATATTGTTCCAAAGTAAGTGGCTCAATGTACTCTCCTTTTGAAGTTTTAAAACTATCAGCTACTCTTCCAGTTATATGTAAATATCCATCATCATCGAGGAATCCTTTATCCCCTGTGTGAAGCCAACCACCTCTTAATGTCTGATTTGATAATTCTTCATTTTTATAATAACCAACCATTACAAATGGTCCTCGCATAAGTATTTCTCCTGTTTCCTCTTCGATCTTAAGTTCAACTCCTTTTTGAGGTTTTCCAACAGTATTTAACTTCCCAAAATCTTTTCCATCAACAGAGCTACATATTGCACAGTTCTCAGTCATTCCATATCCATTAGTTATATAGACACCAATCTTTCTAAACCATTCAATTAATTCTACAGGCATTGGAGCTGAACCAGATACAGTAACTCTAGATTTACTAAACCCAAGTCCTTTCTTTAAAAGTTTTTTTAGTAACCCTGATAATAATGGAATTTTAAGTAATGTGTCTAATGTTTTTTGAGAAAATTTAGATAAGATTCCCATTTGAAGTTTTGTCCAAACTCTAGGAGCAGCAGCAAAAACATGTGGTTGAACATCTTTAAGGTTTTGCCCAAACTTTTCTATTGACTCTACAAATGAAATTGTTCCACCATATCTAAATGATGTCCATTCAATAACTACTCTTTCAAAAATATGGTTTAGTGGGAGATAAGATATAAATTCATTATTACCATCATGTTTAATTCCTAAAGGGTTATCGGGATCATCTAGCACAACTTTAATTCCGTCAATTGCTTGATAATTTAGCATAACTCCCTTTGGATTTCCTGTTGTTCCAGAGGTAAAAATTATTGTCCATAAATCAGATAATTTAGGATTATGAGGGTTGGTTATTGGTTCATGTTTATCAATAAATTCATGCCATTTATGACCTACATCAACGCTTGAACAGCCAGCATAATTAGGAAACGTAATCATAGGCATATCTTTGGGTAAGTCATTTTTTATATCATCCCATGTCTCGATTTTACCTAAAAAAAGCGCATCAACATCTCCATAATCCATAATGTATGAAAGTTCTTTACCGTTTAAAGAAGGAAAGAAAGGAACTGAAACATATCCAGCCATTACAATTGCTAAGTCTGAAATAATCCATTCTCTACAATTCTTTGAATAAATCCCTATATGCGCACCTTCTCTAAGATTAAGAGATTTAAGCCCAGAGGCTAATCGTCTGGCCATATCCCCAACTTGACCCCATGTGTATTCTTCCCATGTCTCACCTATAGGTTGTCTTAGGTATGGCTTATCTTTAAACTCCTTTTCCCATTTGTAAAAGTTAAGTTCAAATGGCTCTTGATTTGCACTCATAATTATTTGGTTTTTATTATTTCCCGTTTTTTTATCTTAATTATTAAAGATCAGTTTTCTTAAATATATAAGAATATTTTCATCTATAAAAACATACAACCTTATTAAACTTTATCAAAAAACCTTTTTCTGTATTTATTTTAGATTCTTATAAGGATAATTAAATCAATTAGTATATTACGTTAACATAACTGTATTTAGAATGACAAAAAAATATACAAAACTATTTGATTTATCTGGTAAGGTTGCAATTGTTACAGGAGCAAGCAGAGGTATTGGCGCATCAATTGCTGAGGCTCTTGCAGAATTTGGAGCAAGCGTAGTTGTTAGCAGTAGATCGAAAGAAGCAGTAGATGAAATAGCCGATAAAATAAAAAAGAATGGATATAATGCACTCGCATGTGAATGTCATGTTGGAGAAGAAGATCACTTGAAAAACCTGATTGATACAACAATAAAAAAATATGACAAAATAGACATACTAGTTAATAATGCAGGAATTAATCCTGTTTTTGACAGACTAGAAAATGCGGATGAAAAGCTTTTTAATAAAATAATGGATATTAATGTAAAAGCTGCATTTAAGCTTTCTAATATGGTTATGAAGCATATGAAAAATAATAAATCTGGCTCTATCATAAACATATCTTCTGTAGAAGGACATAAGCCAGATAAAGGACTAGGAGTATATTCAATTAGTAAAGCTGCAATTAGCATGTTGACAAAATCTCAAGCAAAAGAGTGGGGGAAGTATGGTATCAGGTCTAATGCAATATGCCCAGGATTAATAAAAACAAAATTAAGTTCTGCTTTATGGCAAAATGAAGAGATGTTAGAATTATGGTTGAAAGATTTACCAATTAGGAAAGCAGCTGAACCAGAAGAAATTTCAGGAATTGCTGTCTATCTAGCTTCAGAAGCATCAAGTTATACCACAGGAGAGACATTTAATATAGATGGGGGATACATGATCAATTAATTTATATTATGGAAAAACCTTATTCAACAGAAATAGAAAATCTAGAAGATTTAAATAAACACCTTGGAAAGGAAATTGGTATCTCGGAGTGGTTTGAAATGTCACAAGAGAAAGTAAATTCATTTGCAGAATTAACTCAAGATAAACAGTGGATTCATATAGATCAAGAAAAAGCTGCAAAATATTCACCTTATAAAAAAACTATAGCACATGGTTTTCATGTATTATCTTATGCATCACAGGTTGTGTTTCAAACACTCAAATTAAATAACATAGCATTAGCAGTAAACTACGGACTTGAAAAGGTGAGATTTCCAAATGCAACTCCTGCGGATTCAAAATTTAGGGGTACGGTATCCTTAACAAATATTGAGGAGGTTTCTGGCGGTGCAAAATATACATTAAAAATTATATTTGAAGTTGAAGGAGAGACCAAGCCTGTTTGCGTAGCTGAGATAATTTCATTGATATATTCACTTCCAAACTAAAAAAATTAAACTTATTTAAAAATGAACTTTAAAGAAGTAAAGCTAAAAATTAAAACATTTATTAATGATGAGTTGATCTCACTTGAACCATGGATTGTTAATTCTGAGTGGAGTGAAAAATTACCTAAACTAAACGAATTAAGAGATAAGGTTAAAGAGATGGGGTATTGGTTGCCACAAGTTTCTAAAGAATATGGAGGCTTAGGGTTAACACTAGAGCAACATGGTGAGGTTAGCGAGATACTTGGCGCAAGTCCCTATGGATTTTATGTCTTTAATTGCCAAGCTCCTGATGCTGGAAACATGGAAGTTTTAATTGAGACTGGCACTAAAGAACAGAAGGAAAAATACCTTCAACCACTTTTAGAAGGCAAAATTAGAAGTTGTTTTGCAATGACAGAGCCTAATTATGCTGGCTCAAACCCAACAAGGATGGGAACAACTGCAAAAAAAGAAGGTGGAAATTACATTATAAATGGACATAAATGGTTTACCTCAAGTTTTGACGGAGCATATTTTGCAATAGTTATGGTGGTCACTGATCCAGACGGAGAGGATGTTCATAAAAAAGCTAGTCAAATTATTGTTCCATTGAAAACGGATGGAGTTGAATTTGTTCGAAATGTTTCAATCATGGGGCATCCAGGTGCAGGATGGGAAAGTCATGCAGAAATTAAATTTAATAACGTTTCTGTTCCAATCACAAATGTTTTGGGATCCGAAGGGGAAGGCTTTGCAATTGCACAAAAACGTTTAGGACCTGGAAGAATTCATCATTGTATGAGATGGATTGGAATGTGTGAAAGAGCATTTAATTTAATGTGTGAAAGAGCAGTTTCAAGAGAAATAGCTCCAGGAATAATGTTGTCAGAAAAACAGACTATTCAAAACTGGATTGCAGAGTCAAGAGCAGAGATAAATGCTGCAAGATTACTGGTGCAGGACGCTGCGAAAAAAATTGATTCTCAGGGAACATATAAAACAAGATCAGAAATATCTATTATTAAATTTTATTGCGCAAATGTACTTCAAAAAGTTGTTGACAATGCAATTCAGGTCCATGGAGCATTGGGTGTTACAGATGATATAATTTTATCGTCTTATTATAGACATGAAAGAGCTGCAAGAATATATGATGGTGCAGATGAGGTTCATAAAAGCCGATTGGCTAGACTTATTTTAAAATCATATAAAAAATAAAGCTCATTATTCAAATCTATAATGTCAGAAACATTTAATGACAATCCAACAAAAATAAGAGAAGACGAAGAGCTTGATAATGCAGGACTTTCTAATTATTTATCAAATTTTTTAGACATAACTAAAAGTGATTTTGAAATTCTTCAATTTCCATCTGGCTTTTCTAACCTGACGTATTTAATTAAATCTAATCAAAAAGAATATATACTCAGAAAACCCCCTATTGGAGCAAAAGTTAAGTCAGGCCATGATATGAGCAGAGAATATAAAGTTTTATCTGCTCTTAAAGACAATTATAAAAAATCACCTATACCACTTCATTATTGTAATGACATCAATATTATAGGATCTGATTTTTATATAATGGAAAGAATTAGGGGAATAGTATTAAGGAGTAATAATTTTAAAAAAATACTAACAAAAAAAACACAATATGATTTTATAGCATCTGAGTTTGTAGATACATTTGTTGAGCTTCATAAATTAGAAATTGAAAAAATAGGTCTCAGTGAATTTGGTAGGCCAGTTGGATATTGTGATCGACAAGTTAAGGGGTGGACAAAGAGATATCAGAATTCAAAAACTAATGATATCCCTGAAATAAATTTTGTAATGGAATGGTTAAACAACAATATTTCAGAATCATCTTATGTTTCGTTAATTCACAATGATTTTAAATATGATAATTTAGTTCTTGACTCAAAAACTTTATCGGTAAAGTCAGTTCTTGACTGGGAAATGTGTACAACAGGAGATCCTTTTATGGATTTAGGCACCACACTTGCATATTGGATAAACAAAGATGATCCTGATTATATGAGAGAAATAAACCTGAATATTACCTCTGAAGAGAACAATCCAAAGAGAGGTGAAATTTTAGAAATGTATTCCAAAAAGTTTGGAGATGAGATTGAAAATATTGTTTTTTATTTTGTTTTTGGGCTTTTTAAAATAGCTGTTATTGTTCAACAGATATATTTTAGATTCGAAAAGGGCTTAACAAAGGATCCAAGATTTAAACATCTAAATTTTGTTGTTCAAGCATATGCAAGAATGGCAAAAACATCAATAGAAAAACAAAAAATTGAATTTTAATTAATCACTTTATCTTTCTTTTTTATTGTAACTGAAGAAGGATGAAGAAGAATTTCTGCAAGACCTCTTGTTTTAGGTAGCTCATAAACATAAAAATATTCTAAAGCATCTAACTTGCCTTGATAGAAATTCATATCTAAAGAACTATTGCTACTTGATAAAGCATGTTTAGTAGCCACTCCAATTTCTAGCCAAGACCATCCAACAAGGATTAGACTGAAGAACTCCATGAAAATTGATGCATCAGCTAAAAATCTTTCATAATCTCCTTTTAGTGCGAAAGGCATAAGATGAAATAATATTTTTTGACTTTGATCTAGTTGATCATTTAAAGAGGAGGCCCACTCTTTTAATTCATTATCTTGATCTGCCTTTTCAATTGTCTTTTTAATTTCTTCTAATAACAGTTTTGCACCTTCACCATTATTTAACATCATTTTTCTACCAAGAAGATCTTGTGATTGAATTCCTGTAGTACCCTCATATATTGAAGATATTCTTATGTCACGATAATATTGTTGCAGAATAAAATCTGAACAAAAACCATAACCTCCAAGAACTTGAAGGCCATTATTGATAGAGTAAATTCCAGCCTCTGAAGGATAAGTTTTAACGACAGGAATTATCATCTCAAGTAAAGTATGATACTTATTTTTTTCTTTATCATCAGCGCTGTTATGTTGTAGGTCATAATATTTTGCAGCTTTGAAGATCAAGTTCATAGACCCTTCAACCATTGACTTTTGAAGTAAAAGCATTCGCCTGACATCTGGATGTTCAATAATTAAGCTTTGTTTATCTTTTAAATTCTTTGTTCCATCTGATGAAAGTTTTCGACCCTGGGGGCGTTCGTTGGCATACTCCAGTGAAGCGTAATAAGCACCACAAGCAATAGCTGATGCTCCTCTGCCAACAGCAATACGAGCGCCATTCATCATTAGAAACATATAATTTAGACCCTTGTTTTCCTCACCCACAAGATAACCTTGACAATCATCTTTATCTCCAAAACTAAGATGAGTAGTACAATATCCTTTTTGACCCATTTTTTGAAAATCAGCTACAGTAGTAACATCATTAAATAATAGTTCGCCATCCTTCTGTATCCTCATTTTTGGCACCACAAATAATGAAATTCCCTTTGTTCCTGCTGGAGCTCCTTCTATTCTAGCTAATAACAGATGAACTATATTATCAGCATACTGATGATCCCCTCCGGAGATGAATATTTTTTGACCACTAATTTTATACTGGCCATCATCAATCGGAGTTGCTTTAGTAACTATATCTGACAATGAGCTTCCTGCTTGTGGTTCAGTTAAACACATAGTTCCACCCCATTCACCTGTAAGCATTTTAGGTGTATATTTTTCTTTAAGATCTTTGCTGGCAAATTCTATAATTAGCTCGGCAGCTCCTGAAGTAAGACCAGAATAACCAGGCAAATGGTTATTGGCAGCATCTAAAATATAGTTAGCAGCTGTATGAGCAAGTAAGGGTAACTGTAAACCTCCATCTTCATAATTAAATGGTGCAGCAATTAAGCCCATAGAACCACCCTCCTTCATCATTTTTTCAACTTGTTGGTGAACATGAATTGAGCCATCTTTATAATGAGCAGGATTTTCATCCATTTCTTTGAAATATGGAAATAATTCTCTATCTGCAAATTGTTTAACTGAGTCAACATAAAGATTCACAGATTCAAGATCGTGATCAATAAACCTTTCCTTTTCCAAGACTGTTTCTAATTCTTGAACTTTGTTCATGAAAAACTTAACTGTCGAAAGATCAATATATTTTGATGCCATAAATAATTAAATTAGCATCTAATATATTCTATTTTATTAAAGAGAGCCAGAACAATTCAGAAGCTTTTAGGTGATTATGACTTTTATCTTAATAAATTATCAAAATTGAAGTGCTATTAACTTTTAATTTTTAATCCAAGAACATATATTTGCACTTTAATTTTATAAACATAAAAAATGTCAAAAAATATAGGTAAAGTTTCAAAAGTAATTGGAGCAGTTGTAGATGTTGATTTCTCATCTACGAAAGGTTCTCTTCCAGATATTTATGATTCTTTAGAAATAACGAAAGAGGATGGTACATTACTTATTTTAGAGGTACAATCTCATGTTGGTGAAAATATTGTTAGAACAATTTCAATGGACTCTACAGATGGATTAAGCAGAGGAACTGATGTTGTTGCAACAGGTAATCCAATTCAAATGCCAATTGGTAACAATGTGTATGGAAGACTTTTTAATGTTGTTGGAGATCCAATTGATGGTCTTGAAGTATTACCAAAAACAGAAAGTGATGGAATGTCAATACATAGAGATGCTCCTGATTTTGATCAGCTTTCAACTTCAACTGAAGTTTTATTTACAGGGATCAAGGTTATTGATCTTATTGAACCTTATGCAAAAGGAGGAAAGATTGGATTGTTTGGTGGAGCTGGAGTTGGAAAAACTGTACTAATTCAGGAACTAATCAATAATATTGCAAAAGGGCATGGTGGTTTATCTGTGTTTGCAGGTGTTGGAGAAAGAACAAGAGAGGGGAATGATTTGCTTAGAGAAATGATTGAATCTGGAATTATAAATTATGGTGAAGAATTCAAAAAATCAATGGAAGCAGGAGAGTGGGATTTAAGTAAAGTCGATAAGAAAGCATTGTTAGAATCCAAAGCAACATTTGTGTTTGGTCAGATGAATGAGCCTCCAGGAGCAAGAGCTAGAGTTGCACTTTCAGGTCTAACGATAGCTGAATATTTTAGAGATGGTGGTGCTGATGGACAAGGAAAAGATGTATTATTCTTTGTGGACAATATATTTAGATTTACACAAGCTGGTTCTGAAGTTTCAGCACTTCTTGGAAGAATGCCTTCTGCTGTTGGGTATCAGCCAACATTAGCATCTGAGATGGGAACCATGCAAGAAAGAATCACATCAACAAAGAAAGGGTCGATTACATCTGTACAAGCTGTTTATGTCCCTGCAGATGATTTAACTGATCCAGCACCAGCTACAACTTTTGCTCACCTTGATGCTACAACAGTTTTATCAAGAAAAATTTCTGAACTTGGAATTTATCCGGCTGTAGATCCTCTTGATTCTACATCAAGAATTTTGACTCCAGATATTTTAGGAGACGATCATTATAATTGTGCACAAAGAGTTAAAGAGCTACTGCAGAAATATAAGGAACTACAAGATATTATTGCTATTCTTGGTATGGAAGAACTTTCAGAGGAGGATAAATTAGCAGTTGCAAGAGCAAGAAGAGTTCAAAGGTTCCTTTCTCAACCGTTTCATGTTGCGGAACAATTTACAGGAATTCCAGGAGTTCTTGTTGATATTAAAGAGACTATAAAAGGATTTAACATGATTATGGACGGTGAGCTTGACCACATACCTGAAGCTGCCTTTAACCTTAAAGGTTCAATTGAAGAAGCAATAGAGGCTGGAGAGAAAATGTTAGCTGAAATCAAATAACAATGTATCTAGAAATAATTACGCCAGAGCAAACTTTATATAAGGGTGATGTTGAATCAATCCTTTTTCCAGGATCACATGGTGACTTTCAAGTTTTAAATAACCATGCTCCAATTGTATCTACACTTACAAAAGGCAAGGTAAAAATCATTGGTAAGTTATTGATTGAAGAAAACGCTAAGGATAAATTTCAGTTTAACGAAAGAGAAACGGTTCTTGACATTGAGTCAGGAACAGTTGAAATGAATAACAATAAGGTTACTTTATTAGTTGATTAAGAGTCTTTATTATTAAATCAATTTCCCAACCCTTGTAAGATAGATTTTTAACTACCTTATTTCTTAATTCAAATTCAGGTTTATCACTAATTTCAATTTGTTTTACACAAAGCTTTCTTAGTTTTTTATTGTAATCTTCACTTTTTATTTGATTTAACGCATTACTTATATTCCAATCTGAAATATTCCTTAATTTGAGCTCTCTTGAAAGCTTAACTTTACCCCAATTGTTGTTATTAAATTTTCCTATTACATATGCTTTGCAGAATCTAGTTTCAGATAAAAAATTTTCATCAATCAAATAACAAACATATTCATCAAGCTCTTCTCCAAATACACTAAGCTTATTTAGTTTATTTATCACTTCTAGATGACACCTTTCCTGGTAAGCACAATAATGTTCAATTTTCTTTTTTACTGAAGATTCCATTTTATAATATAAAAAAAACCGTTTAGAATATCTAAACGGTTTTAGTAACTTTTATCTTAAAATTTTTGATTTATTATCTGTTAAATTATATTGAAGATACAAATAAGAGTCTCTAGGAATAACTTTAATTATCCTTTTGTAATTAAAACTCCATTTATTTTTCAATGAAAATAAACCTTTATCTATATACGCTGCTACAAATGGATGAACATGAATATATATTGATCCTTTTTTGTAACGCGAATTCTTAACAACTCTGTTAAGTTCTGTGTTGATTTTGTCTACTAATAAAATAGGCGCTTCCACTTCTAATTCTTTATTAGGATTAGCTTCCTTAGTTTTGATAATCATCTCAGGTCTTACTCTCTGCCTTGTGATTTGAATCAATCCAAATTTGCTAGGTGGAAGAATTTTATGTTTTGTTCTATCTTTTGCCATTTCCTGACAAAAATGATCAAACAATTTTTTTCTGTTTTCTCTTTTAGTTTGGTCTATAAAGTCTATAACAATAATTCCTCCCATATCTCTTAATCTTAATTGTCTCGCTATTTCAGCTGAAGAAATTAAGTTTACTTCCATGGCAGTCTCTTCTTGAGTCTTAGCTTTATTTGATCTGTTTCCGCTATTTACATCAATAACATGGAGAGCTTCTGTATGTTCAATTATTAGATATGCTCCTTTTTGCATAGAGACTGTTCTTCCAAAGGAAGATTTAATTTGTCTCTCAACTCCATATTTTTCAAAAATTGGAGTAACACCTTTATAGAGTTTAACAATAGATGATTTTTCTGGTGCAATGAGTTTTATATAGTTTTTAATTTCACTATGTAAGTTCGGATCATCTAGATAAATATTTGAAAAGGAATCATCAAATACATCCCTTAACTTTGATGTTGTTCTATTTATCTCACCTAAGATTTTTGTTGGATAAGAATCAGATTTACTTAAGTTAATACAGAGTCTCTTCCATCTAAGAATTAAATCTTTTAGATCTCCTTCTAGCTCATTTACAGATTTGTTATTTGCTACAGTTCGAATTATTACACCAAAACCTTTTGGCTTAATATCCTTGACTAAGTTTTTTAGTCTTTTTTTCTCATCTTGACTTTTAATTTTTTGTGAAATAGAGATTCTCTCGGAAAAGGGAATCAAAACCATAAATCTACCAGCTAAAGAAATCTCAGAACTTAGTCTGGGTCCTTTAGTTGATATAGGTTCTTTAATAATTTGTACTAAAGTTGTCTGTTTAGCTTTAAGACAATCTTTAATAAGACCGTTTTTTGGTATTTCTTTTTCAAAAATAAATTTACTAAAAGAAAAAGATTTTACTTTTTTAGTATCAATTTGATCTACAAATTTAGATAATGATAATAATTTAGGTCCTAAGTCATGATAATGTAGAAAACCATCTTTTTCGTGACCTACATCAACGAATGAAGCGTTTAATCCAGGTATGGTTTTTCTAACTTTTGCAACAAAAATGTCACCTACAGAAAATTTGTTTTTACCTACTTCTTTATCAAGCTCAACAAGTTTACCGTCGCTAAGCATCGCAAAATCAACAGCACTTGAATTTGATCTTATAATCAATTCTTTTTTCACTGTTTTTAGTATTATTTCTACTTAATAGTAGAAAGGTTAAACATTATTCAATAATAATATAACTTTCGTTATACGTTATTTCAAAGAACTTGAGATGTTTAAAGTGTAATCCCGAACACTATTTCTTCTTGTGTCGGTTTGCTCTCGCTCTTTTTTTTCTCTTGTGAGTAGCAACCTTATGTCTTTTTCTTTTTTTACCGCTAGGCATATCTATCTAATTTTAAAATTAGCCAACTGGCACATTTTGTTTTACAGATTTTACAAAAGTTTTTGAAGGTTTAAATGCAGGTATATTATGAGCAGGAATTATTACAGCTGTATTCTTTGAAATATTTCTACCTGTTTTTTCTGCTCTTGTTTTAATTATAAAACTGCCAAACCCCCTTAAGTAAACATTATTATTCTCTTGGAGAGAATTCTTGATTTCCTCCATAAACTTTTCAGCAATCATCTGAACATCAGTTTTATCCACTCCAGTTTGATTTGATATATTTTTTACAATATCTGCCTTTGTCATTTTCTGTTATATTGGTTATACAATTAGCTTTTTAAGGCTAGCAAATATATAAATTTATATTTTAAATTAGTGATTTAGTAATATATAATTAACCCTAGAAAAATTCATTGAATGTCTTTTGAAAATCAATTAGTTAAATGGTATATAAATAATAAAAGAGATCTGCCATGGAGAAAAAATAAAGATCCATATCGAGTTTGGATTTCAGAGATAATACTACAACAAACAAGAGTAGTTCAAGGTGCAAAATACTATAATGAGTTCATTAAAAAATTCCCAAATATTCAAAGTCTGGGATCTTCAAAAGAATCTGAAGTCCTAAATATCTGGAAGGGACTAGGGTATTATAACAGGGCAATAAATCTTCACAAATCTTCACAAGACATAATCAGTAATTTGGGTGGAAAATTTCCAGAAACATATGATGATATAATTAAGCTAAAAGGGGTTGGTGACTATACCGCAAGTGCAATATCATCTATTTGCTTTAACGAATTTAATCCAGTGGTTGATGGGAATGTTTTAAGATTTCTTTCTCGATATTATGGACTTAAAACACCAATAGACTCATTAAAGGGTCAAAGAAAAATTAAAGAAATTGGTCAGAAATTAATTAATAAAACAAATAATCCAGGTGACTTCAATCAATCAATGATGGAGTTTGGAGCACTTGTGTGTACTCCTTTTCCAGATTGTGAATCATGTGCCTTTAGCTCAAAATGTATTGCTTTTAATAAAAAAGAAGTTGAGATAATACCTGTTAAATCCAAGAAGAAAAAATCAAAAGAAAGGTTTTTTAATTATATCGTTTGTATTGATAATAATCATAACACTATGGTTAATAAAAGATCAAATAAAGATATTTGGTATAAGTTGAATGAATTTCCTCTTATCGAAAGTAAAAGAGAAATAAAGAACATCACAACACTTCCTGAATTTAAAGAATTCACAAAATCGAAATCTATAGTAATAAATGAAGAAAAGTATAAGAAAGAGAGAATAAAACATATTCTCTCTCATCAGATACTATACATAACATTCCATCATCTTAGTATTGATCAAGATATAAGTCAAGGTGTGCATTTATCAAAGCTAAACAAGTATAATTTTCCTGTACCAATAACTAATTTTATTAATAAGTTATTAATCTAGGTACTCTATTTTTGTATATTAGCTATATATAATTATGAGTGGAACATTAAATAAGGTTATGTTAATTGGTCATCTAGGCGATGACGTAAAAATTAAACATTTTGATAATGGTGGCTGTCTTGCAAGATTTCCTCTAGCTACAAATGAGTCATATACAAATAAGTCAACCAATGAAAAAGTAACTAATACAGATTGGCATAATATCGTTTTAAGAAATAAAGCAGCTGAAATCTGTGAAAAATACTTATCTAAGGGAGATAAAGTCTATGTTGAAGGTAAAATAAGAACAAGAAAGTGGCAAGGAGAAGATGGAGCAGATAGATATACTACTGAAGTAAATGTTGATGAGTTTACTTTTCTTTCAACTAAAAAAGATCCTGTTTCAAATGTTGAGTCAAAGCCTTCTGTTGAAACTAAGAATGAAGAGACTGATAATACTGAAGACGACCTACCTTTCTAAATATATTTTTGAATTTCAACTTTATAACTTTTTATTCTAGACTTCTGTGATAGTAAAAATTATTTTAATCTTAATTTTTCTAGTAATATCCGCACTTACATCAGGGTGTGAGGTAGCTTTTTTTTCATTGGATAAATCAATTATGCCAGATGATAAGAGTGATAAACTGATTAAAAAAATTCAATTATTACTAGAACAACCCAAGAAACTGCTTGCAACCATTCTTATATCTAATAACTTTATAAATATTGCAATAGTTATATTATTTGCTTCAATTGACAATCCATATTTAAGTTCTTTAAATAGTCCATTTTTAGAAACTGTTTTAGAGGTAGGATTAATAGGAATGTTGATTTTATTTATAGGAGATATTCTTCCTAAAATTTATGCTAATAGGAACCCTTTGGTCTTCTCTAAAATAATGGTAAACCCAATTTACTTCTTGGATCGCTATGTTTTGTTTTTATTAAATAAGCCAATGAGTAAATCTATGAGCTATTTAGAATCAAGCTTAGCTAAAGATTCAAAACAATTATCTGTAGACAAGTTATCTCAAGCCCTTGACCTAACAGATTCTAAAGAAACAAGTAAAGAGGAAAAAAAGATTCTAAAAGGAATTGTAAATTTTGGAAATGTTGAGACCAGACAAATTATGTGTCCAAGAGTAGATGTATTTGCTCTTGAATCTAACAAAAAAATACTTGATGTTATTGACGATTTAATTGCTAAAGGTTTTTCAAGAGTTCCAGTATATAAAGAAAACCTTGATAAAATTATTGGTGTACTTTATGTTAAAGACCTTTTACCTCACCTAGAAAATGATAATTTTAATTGGACTTCATTACTTCGTAAACCTCTTTATATTCCAGAAAACAAAAAACTAGATGATTTGTTAACTGAATTTAAAACTAAGAAAATTCACATGGGTATTGTGGTTGATGAATATGGGGGAACTTCAGGAATAATTACACTTGAAGATGTTATTGAAGAAATTTTTGGAGAGATTAGTGGTGAATTTGATGAGGAAGACAATCTATTTTCTAAGTTAGATGACTTTACATTTGTTTTTGACTCAAAAATAAATTTACAAGATTTTTATAGAGCAATTAATTTAAAAGATTCAACTTCATTTGAGGAGATCGCTCTTGAAATTGAAACTTTAGGTGGTTTTCTTATTGAAAAAGTTAAAAAGATTCCAAGAGTAGGACAAGTTATAATTCATGACTCATATAAGTTTATAGTTGAAATAGTAGATAAAAAAAGAATAAAGCAAGTAAAATTAATAATACCAAAAGACAAATAGATAGTGAGCTTAAGTCTAAGAAAGTGGGGAACGTTAGTTATTTTATCTATAATTTGGGGTAGCTCTTATATACTTATAAAAAAAGGACTTACAGGTCTAACGCCTATTCAGTTAGGATCTTTAAGGGTTATAGTCACTACTCTTATAATTGCACCAATGGGGTATAAGAAAATCAAAATGATACCTAAAGAAAAAATGAAATGGGTAGCAATTTCTGCATTTATTGGTTCATTTTTACCTGCATATTTATTTGCCTTTGCTGAAACAGAAATCTCAAGTTCTGTTACTGCTGTAATGGTTTCGCTAACTCCACTTTTTACATTATTGATTAGTGTTGTTGTTTTCAAAGAGGAGCTATTAAAAAAACAAGTTTTAGGAGTCTTGGTTGGTTTTATGGGAATCATTGTCTTGATAAACAATGAATTATTATCATCCTCATTTAATTTATTATATGTAATGTTTATAGTGTTAGCAGCTTTTTGTTATGCAATTAATGCTAATGTTTTAAAATATAAACTCCCAAATATTCCCGCACTTGGAATTGTATTCATGAGTTTTCTATTTATGTTTATTCCTGCATTTATAGTTCTGTGTTTCTCTAATTTTCCATTTTCAGACTTTGCTTCAGATCCACTGATTGTGGAATCATTCATTTACATAATTATACTAGCTCTTTTTGGTACAGCAATTGCAAAAGTTCTATACATTAAACTGCTTGCAATATCTACTCCTGTTTTTTCAGTATCCACAACTTACTTAATGCCTGTAGTTGCAATTTTTTGGGGACTTTTAGATGGAGAGGACTTTAAATTAATTCAATTCGTTGGAACTAGTATAATCTTAATGGGGGTTTACCTGGTAACAAAAAAAAAGGTGTCTAAAAAGACACCTTAATTTCCTTGAATAATTTTCTAGTTAAAATCTGAATCTGAAGTTTTAACGTTAAGTTTAATCCTATTAAATTTAATTGTAAATCCATCAGGAGGTGTTCCAGGAGCGACAAGATTTATTTCACTTGGAATTAAAACTCCATCCACCTCGTTATAATCCTTAATAGTAGTTTCTTGAACAACTTGATTTCCTTCAGTTTCTTGTATTTCAACTTCTTTTATCTTTAGACCTGATTCAATAGAATAGTATTCTGTCTTATTTTCAGTGATTTTTATCTGATAGGCTTTTTGGTTGTCAACCATAGCAGTTCCAATTAGCTCAATTGTAGAAAAGTCATAATTTAATTCTGAGAACAATGCTGAATTAATTATAGCTTGTTCAAGTTCAGAATCAGTAAGTGGCATTCTTTGACCATTAACCTCATTATAGCCTTGATATCTATTAAACACACTTCTTTGAACAACCATACCTCCAGCAGTTATTGTATTTAAAGATTGATTTTGGTTATTTTTTAAAGAATAAAATTCTAAGACAAAACTTTGCCCTTGCATATTTATGTTTGCATTACCATTACTTTCGATAGATTCAACTTTTTCAAGTTTATCCTTACCTCCAATTAAATCAATGTATTTATTAATTATATTCTCAACTGAAACACTAGCATCTACAGAATAATCAGGCTTTTCAATAATCTCTCCAAATGCATCATGGTAAATTACATCTATTTTATTTTCATCTAAATATATACTCTCTAAGTTGTCAAGTATATCATTGATCTTACCTGTCACAACTATTTGAGCATTATCAATTAAGAAAAACTTTTTAGATGATTGCATTACATCATCTTTTGAAACAGTATTTAAATTACTAAGAAAAGTCTTATAAAAATCTTCAGGAAGATTTTCTGATCTTATAGATAAGGCTTGATTAGCAATAGTTATCGGGTTCTCTATTGACATTGCAAACTCGCCAAAGTACCCAGACTTAACATTAGATAATTCCTCATCTGTAATAGGATTATCTCTCATTATCTTTAGTTGATTATGCATTTCTACAATTGCACTATCAGCTACTTCTGTCCTAACAGTTGTTCTTGCTACAAACTTTGTTTTAGTCTTTGAGCTAGTTGGAAGACCAGAATATGCTCCATAAGCAAAACCCTTTTCTTCTCTTATGACACTAAACAATCTAGACTCTGGTCCTGCGCCTAAAACTCTGTTAGCTACAGTTCCAGAAAAGTAATCAGTATCAGAAGTTTTTCTATCAATTATGTTTTGAAAACTTATTTCAACGTTAGTTGCATTTGGAACATCTACAATATGAATGGTTGTTCTCTTTGAAACTTCAGGTTCTTCAAAATCATTAATTGATTCTTCGCCAAACATTTTATCTAATTCATTAGAATATTTCCAGTCTTCAAATAATTTTTTTGATAGAGCTATTGTCCCCTCTAAATTCACATCTCCTATTACAACAAGATATGCGTTGTTTGGTTTGAAATAACTCTTATAAAATTTCTCAATATCAGTAATATTTATGTTTGAGACTGATGCTTCTGTAGTATATTCAGATGTTGGATGATCTTTTTTATAAGCAACTATATTTTCAACTCTTCTTGCAATTGAAGCAGCATTTTTTTCATCAATTTTTAGTGCTTCAGTTAGCTTTGTTTTTTCCTTTTCAAATTCTTCATCTGAAAAGATAGGATATAATGCTCCTTGAGCAAACATAGTCATTGTTCTCTCAAAGTATCTTGATAGCGAAGATATTGAACCACCACTAGAATTATAACTAATAAAGGATCCCATAAAATCTTTTTCCTCTATAAACTCATCTTTGCTTTGAAATTTATTTCCCTTACCCATATTTGAGGTAACCAGACCCTTCACTCCTGATTTATCACCCTCTAAAATAGGTGGGTTGTCAATAATTAGTGTTGCAGAGGCAGTTGGCAACTTGTCGTTGACAACAACCATAAGTGTAAGATTGTTTGACAGTTTTGTGGTATAAGGTTCTTTAAACTCAATCTCTGGAGCTGGACCAGCTTCAGGCATACTTCTGTCAATTTGTCCAATTAAAGAACTTGATAAGACTAGCATGGATAAAACGATAACTTTTTTACACAACCCAATCATAAGTAATATTTTTAAATTATTTTTCATTTTTTATTCTTTATTTTCAGGAAGATATTCCATTATTAATCTTTGATTTTTATCTAAATATTTATTTGCAGCAGCTTTAATTTCTTCTCTGGAAATTGATCTTAAAATTTCTGAGATTTTATTTATCATTGATGCATCACCATGAATATTATGATAGCTGGCTAAACTTTGACTAATTCCGCTAACTGACCCTAATGAAGAAACATATATGTTCTCTAAATTATTTTGAATTTTTTGATAGTTTTTTTCAGATATAATTTCTTTTTGAATTTTGTCTATTTCAACTTCAATTTCACCTATCAAATCCTCAAAACTAGTCTCTCCTTGGGGAATAATCAATATTGCAAACAGACTATAGTCTTCTTGTTCAATGTTAAAAGTTTGAACAGCAAGAGCCATCTGTTTTTCGTCAACTAATTTTTTATAAAGCACAGAGCTTTCACCTCCACTTAGATAAGTAGATATATAATTTAGTGTTGAGGAATCTCTGTCTGTTTCAGCAGGTGTTCTAAATGCATAAAAAAGAGCAGGAATTTGAATGTTTGGATCATATTCTTTAACTCGCATTTCTTTAAATAACTCCTCTGATGGATAATCTTTTGTTGGCTTATCACCTTTATTAGGAATTTCATTAAAATACTCAGCAACAAGTTTTTTAGTCTCATCAATATCTATATCTCCAGCAATAACAAACACAGCATTACTTGGCGCATAAAACTTTTCTTTAAAGCTTAGGAAGTCTTCTAGTGATGAGCTGTCTAAATCTTCTATAAATCCAATTAAAGGATAAGTATATGGGTGTGATTCGAACAAGTTTTCCTTAAGATACTGATAAAACCTAGCGTATGGTTGATTATCTCTTTGTCTCTTTTCTTCTTTAACGGCCTCTCTTTGAACATCAATTGTTTTTTGATCAATTACTGGGTGCAACATTATTTCTGAATATCTCCATAATGCAAGCTCAAGACTATTTGATGGAAGAGTAACGTAATAAGAAGTTAAATCAACGCTAGTTGAAGCGTTACCACTCCCACCTCTTGATCGGTAAATTTTAAACCAATCACCGGAATCCATGTTTTTGGTTTCTTGACCAAGCATATGTTCAAATAAATGAGCAAATCCTTTTATGCCTTCATCTTCATCTTTTGATCCTACATGATACTGCAAAACTGTTGATATTACAGGAGCAGAATTATCTTGATGCAGAATAATATGAAGTCCATTCTCAAGATCATACTCTACAATATTTATTTCTTGTGCATTTGTAGCATAAAAAGTTAGTGCTAGAAATGCTGTTCCTAGTATTTTATTCATTAAAATTATATTAAATTAAGGCTCGAAGATAATCATTGTTTGCTAACTTTACACCATGATGTCAATGTTTATTAAGGGTTTCAAAGGTATATGCGAAAAACTAATACTAATATTAGCCCTTCTTATGTACCCTTCTTTTAATTTCTCACAAGTCTATAATATTGATAATGAAGAAGATATATCAAGAGTAATTTTAGATGATGAATATATAATAATATCAAAATTTGAAACTGGATCTGGAAAATTCATCTCGACTATTGGAGGTTATTATGAGCCTGGAGAATTTCTAAATTTAAACGAGGATGTTTTTGATGTTAAGCTAGAATTTAATTCTAATTATGATCAAGATAGTATAAAGTCTCTAAGCATTGTAAAGACTTCTAAATGGAAGAATATCTCAAAAGAAAACAATACACTTAAAGGAAAATGGGTAATGTCTGGAAGGTATAATAATGGAGAATTCCGAACAAGAAACACAGATTTGCCTAGGAAAACAATGAAAGTATTAATAGATGGATTTTTTCAATGGATTGCCTTTAATACAGAAACATTTAAGTTTTCTGGAAGTGGAGGAGGAGAGTATGAAACAGTAGAGGGAAAGTATATTGAAATTATTCAATATTTTTCAAGAGATAATTCTAGGGTTGGAGCTGAACTTGATTTTAATTATGAAGTTAAAAATAATGACTGGTATCATACTGGCTTAAGTAGTAAAGGAAAACCTATAAATGAGGTTTGGAGCATTAGAGATAATAAATAAAAATTTTATGAATCTAGAAGAAATAATTTCAATTGTAAATCTAAAAAAGGTTGATGACAATAGATTTGAGGGTCAAAATTATCATACTTCCTGGGGAACAGTTTTTGGAGGACAAACATTGAGTCAATCACTTCATGCCGCATATCAAACAGTGCCTGATGATAGGGTTGCTCACTCTATGCACGCTTATTTTATTTTGCCCGGAAACCTTGATGAGCCTGTAACATATGAAGTAGATAAAATTAGGAATGGAGGAAGTTTTACAACCAGAAGAGTAGTAGCTTTTCAAAAAAACAGAGCAATTTTTAATATGGCAGCTTCTTTTCAAAAAAAAGAAATAGGTTTTAATCACCAAATAAAAAAACCAAATGTATTAACTCCAGAATTGTTACTCACTGATATTCAGCAAGCAGAAGATCATAAAGATTTAACTCCTGAGAGATATAATCAGTTAAAACAGTCACATCCACAAGTTTTTGAATTTAAGCCTGTAGGTACTCATACTTTTTTGCAAAAAGAAAACACACTTCCATTAAATCATTGTTGGTTTAGGCTAAAAGATAAAATTGATTTACCACTTCCCTTCCATCATCAATTATTAGCTTTTGTTAGTGATTACCAGCTTTTAGCTACTGCATCACTTCCTCACAGAGAAGAGATTGCAAAAACAAAGGCCTACTATGCAAGCTTAGATCATGCTTTATGGTTTCACAGAGACTTTTCAATAAACGATTGGCTACTTTACGATATGGAAAGTCCAAGCGCGTCAAATTCTAGGGGTTTTGCAAGAGGAAGTATTTTTAAGAAAGATGGAACAATGGTTGCTTCAGTTGCACAAGAAGGATTAATGAGAAAATTAGTAAAACAATAGTGAAGAAATATATTTTAATCTCTTTATTTCTATTAGGATCATGTCAATTAGGATCATGTCAAAAGGAAAATAAAAATACTTCAGAAATTGAACCTACAGAGGATGTTAGCTCCATAACTTTAACAAGAGATAGGATTGATTCCCTTTTAGTATCAACAAGTATTTTTGATATTTCATATAACGAAATCTATGAACAACCTAACTGGGTTAAATATACTGTTAGAGATATTGTTAAAAATGCTGATCGAGATGGTATGAATTTTTACACAGTAGATTCAATATATACATCTGATGATAATGATTACTATTCTAATAGATGGGATAGAGGTCATATGGCTCCAGCAGGTTCATTTAATGATTCTTATGCAAACTTATTTTCTACCTTCACTTATCTAAATGTTGCCCTTCAATATGATGATTTAAATAGAGGTGCTTGGGTTGGCTTAGAGAGTCAAATAAGAGAATGGGCTGATGAGCTAGGGGATATTAATGTTGAGATATATTTAGAATTTGATTCAGATCATATAATACTTGACAGTGGAGCTCATGTACCATCAGCTTTTTTTAAGTTTGTTAGTTTTCCTGATAATACAAAAAAATGCTATTACTTTCCAAACATTAGTCCAGATAAACCTTGGCAAGAATACGAAATAGAGTGTGACTGATATTTAGGTTAAAATAAATATCAAATCAATAATTATTTATAAATTGAGGGTATGAATGAGCAAAAAGAGTGGAGACCACTTCCGGAATCTATAACAATAAAAGAAAGTAAAATTGAAGGACTTGGAGTTTTTGCTACTCAAGATATTCAAATAAACACTGATCTTGGAATATCTCACGTATATGATGAAAGGTTCCCGGATAATTATATTAGACTTCCCTTAGGAGCTTTTATTAATCATCATGAAATGCCAAACTGTAAGGCTGTTGTTTCTGAATCACATGAATCTATTGGAAATATCAAACACATAAGAATTCAAGCTGAAAAAAATATTTTAGCTGGAGAAGAGCTAACATTAAATTATATAATTAATAAGTTAGATAATCCACTTTGGGAATTTGAATATGAAGTCTCACAATAATAAAATATCTTTTTATCCAGAAGAATTTATAAATAAATGGAAAGGAGAGCCAATTACTCCTGACTTTGAAATATTAATTTCCAGTAAAATTGGTAAACATGTTGTTTCAAAAAGAAATTTTAAAAAAGGAGAATTAGTATTTATTTTTTCAGGTCAACTTCTTAATAAAATAACATTAAGGAGTCTTAAGACCACAGGTAATCTTCACATTCACGACCCATATTTTATGGGTTATATTGCACATAGCTGTGATCCAAATTGCTCAGTGGAAATTGACACTCTATCTTTTTATTGTAGAAAAGATATTTCTTCTGGAGATATAGTTACTATGGATTACAAAGAAACTGAATCTACTTTATTCAGATCATTTAATTGTTCTTGTGGATCTAAAAATTGTAAAGGTCAAATCTCCTAGATTAATAAATACCCCATTTTAGAGCCTTCTCATTTTTTGACCTTTCAAAAAACTCTTTACTTAAAAAAGCTAATAGGTAATAGTTCCTTCAAGCTCAAACATATCAGCTAGATATCCTGTAACTGTATTTCCATCTACATAAATTTCAAAAGAAACATTTATGCCATAACTATCTACGTATAGATCAATATATAATATGTCTTCTTCAATCTCAGTTTTTAAAACATCCAGTCCAGATTCTTGTTCTCCTTCTTCTATTTCAGTTTTAAGCTCATCACCATCTCTAGTTACATTCATGATTAATCCTAATTCACCAACATCAGGTAATCCAAACACAGTAATATCATATTTTCCAATAAATTTTGTGACTTCGTCCAAACTAGTTTCAACTTGAATTTCATTTACTGTTGATCCAGTATCTGTAACTGATATAAAAACACCACATGAAGAAAATGTAAGTATAAGGGCTAATAGTAAGATTTTATTTTTCATATTTAAATATATTAAAATTTATATTCCTATCAAGTATTGAAACTTAATAAAAAATTGAGATCTGTTTATTCTGAAAGGATTAAAATCTTCAGGATCTAAATTAAAATCATTAATGGAGTTTTGAATACCCCCTATATAGAAAATTGTTGAAGGGTTTGGGTTCCACTTAAGAAGAGGTTGAAATAAGAAAGTATCGTTAAATTCATTATACTCTGAAACCAGTCTTAGGCTTAAGTCATTATTAAATTGATATCTGAAAGATAATCTAGATATATAGCCATCGTAAAATGATTCGTATGTTTCTAAATCCTCCAACTTAGAATAATTTATTGATGAACTTAAGCTTATATTATTTCCAACCTTGTAAGAAATAGATAAATATATATTTTCCTTTCTTCCTATTTTTGGAATCTCTTCATTAAATGCAATTTCTTTACCAATTATCCCTTCAAAAGCAAAGGTCAAATTTTCAGTTGGAAATCCACGGATTGCTAATCCTGATCTTCCATAATTTTTAAAATCAACATTTAGGTAATTATAAATTAAATTATATTCATACACATATTCAATTACAGTTTTCCCAAATGTTTTAATGCTTATATTAAAATCAAAATTTTTGGATTTTAATATATTATCATAATTATAGCTTATATCTCCTCTTAAACTTGTAGAAAATTCTTTCAGATATTTTTTATCATAAAGACCTCCATAACCTTGATAAATAGAAACCAACCTTCTGTTTATTCTTGGGACGAATCCAACATCTGCTCTAAAACCGGGGGATATTCCTTTGTAAAATATATTAGTATTCCAATGCTCTGTATTTCTAGATAGTCTTATGTAACTAGCACTCCCTTTAAATTTTTCCCCATCTAGTTTCACTGTTTTATCTAAAAATGTTTCATCACTTTCGATCCAATTTGCAACCGGCTCTTTATTGAAACTTTTAGAAAATTCAAATTGAAACCTCCATATTTTATTAAATGTAAATAACCCATCAATTCCAATTAGATTTCCATACCCACCTTCTTTAAAATATCTACTGGTTGTAAACATTCCATATTTCGATCCTTCATTAATTAATCTCTGATGGCGAAATGCATTTACATAACTGACACTACCATCACCAAAATAAGATTTATCTTCTCCTCCAACAAGATAAGGTGATACTTCATCAATAGCATTTAAAAGAATTGTTCCTGAATTTTTGCCAAGATTAACAAATTTTGAAGAAAAACTTGGAGAGTTAATAGTCCTAGAATAAAAACCTCTATCCATAAATCTTAGTAAATCCATTCCTTTATTAAAAAAAGGTCTTAATTCAGGGTAGTCCAGTGCATAGGAAGAATTAATATCTATTTGTGTTTCATCAGCTTCAATTTGAGAGAAGTCTGGATTAATTGTCGCTTCAATTGAAGAGGATGGGGAAAAATCATAGTTAAGACCAATCCCAACATTACCATTAATTTTTCCATACTCAATAGGGTTTGTATTATTTGTTTGTCTTTGCCCAGAAATATTAGATGATATATAGGGAAGCAGTTCAGTCTTCCCCTTATATACAATATCATTCATAATTAGTTTATCGGTTACTTGACAGACCCAACAAGGATCTGACCTATCATAAGGCTGGCTTTGACTTCTGTGAAAAGTTCCATCAAGTGTAAAAACTCTAGAAACATTAAAGTTCCATCTTTGATTTTTTCCAGGAGGATATGGAAGTGAATTAATTGGAATCTTAAATTCGAGAATATATCCGTCTTCAACAATTGAACTTTTAGTTTCAAAAACCGCATTATATCCATTATCAAAAGAATCGGAATCACTAGTTCCATTTTTAGCTCTAATATCTACTTGACTTCCAAAAGCATTAGAACCTAAAATATAATTTACCCTTGAATCCCCAAAAGGATCAAATCTTAAAAATATCATATCTTCATTTTCATATTCTGCTTGATCTCTTGGCTTCACTTGTCCTCTAATATTTTGGGGATCACCATATGCCTTTATTCCAAAATAAATAAATGTATCAGTATATGTAACATAAACTTCAGACTCAAGTTTGGTTGGAATATTATCTCCGGGTTCCTGTTCAAAGTCTATTGGAAAAACAAGTGAACTTTTCTTCTCCTCACTAGAAATGAAACCGTCTAAAACTATAATATTTTCTGATGACTTTACTAGATTGAATTCTTTTTGAGAATAACCCCAGCTTTGAAGTAATAATACAAAATATAGTAAAATTCGTGGCATACGGATCGCTAAATTAAGCATTTATAAAACACATTAATATCTATAGGATCTTCTTTTATCAATTTTTAATTTACCTTCATCTACCCACTCATCAATTTGACCATTTTTTTCCCATTTATCAATCGTGTCACCAAGAACCATGAGGTTAAAAATGAATAAAATAATACCAATAAAAAATAACCCAATTAATCTACTAGAAATATTATTTTTTAAGTTGAATAATACTTTTGAAATAATCATTATGATAAATAATAGAGTCACAACTAGGAATGAAAAAATTGATAATTGTAGATATAATGGTAATTCACCAATTATAACGGATAGATCAATGCCACTAATATAAAAACCGTCAATACTCCCGAGCAGAAAGCTTTGAAAATTAATTAATTTTAAAGCCCCTAGAGTAAAAACTGCCAAAAAAACAATAATAACTAATGAAATAATAAAAAGTATAAAACTCAAGAAAACTCTAAGTATAGGAATAATAAGTCCAATGATTCCTAATAATAATGGACCTATAATTCTAAATGGAAGTAGAATTATTTTTACAAAAAAATTTTCTTTTCCATCTTCTTTTGCAAGCTTCTCTTTTATAAACTTTTCAATATTTTCAAGAGTAATAGCATACCCATTCATATTCATTTTCTCACCGACTGTCTTTGCTTCAGGAATTGATATCCATAGTATTAAATAACTAATCACTCCAAAACCTCCAATAAAAATAGATATTACAAAAAGTATTCTAAGTATTGCAGGATCAACACCAAAGTAATTTCCTAAACCATACGCAACTCCACCTAAAATTTTATTTTCTCCATCCCTATAAAGTCTCTTTTTTTCATTTATTCTTCCACCTTCATTTTCAGGTATTCCAAACCAAAAAATTAAATAAGCAAAAAACCCAGGACCTGTAAAAAGTAAAACAATAAAAATTATCCTAAAAATAATGGGGTCAACACCAAAATAGTTTGCTAATCCAGAAGCAACTCCAGCGATTACTTTATCGCTTGTATTTCTATAGATTCTTTTTTTATCTTCTCTATTATTTGATTCTTTATTCTGATCCTTGGAATCATTATTTTCAAAATCATTATAGGCTTCTTTAAAATCTTCAAGAGTACCCATCTCTTTAATTATATTATTGACATCACCAATATTTAAAGATTGTCTTTTATCTAATGTTAAGCTAAATTTTTCTGAAATTCGATTTTCAATATCTTCAAATATATCTTCATCAATTTTTATTTTATCAAAATAAGTTTTTATTGATTCTAGATATTTAGATAGTAAAGTGTAAGCATCCTCATCGATATTAAAAACCCTATTTCCAATATTTATGTTTAGTGTTTTTTTCATTTTAATTTAATCATTAATAACCCTGAATTAACATCATCTTTTTTATCATAGGGGACTAGTTTGTCATCCTCAAAGACCCAATATGCAGTATCACCAAACTCAATATCCTGTTGATCACCAATACTATCTAATAACAGATGTCCTTTTTTATTAAGTTTCCAGTTAAATATATTTTTACTCTCTGTTTTTTCTTTTCTTATTATTGTTATTGACGCAGTATTATCATTTTTAAAATCAAATATGATTTGTGTTTTCTCTAGGGTTTTTTCTATCAAACCAGAAAATGTTTTAGCTGCAATCTTTTCAAATGCACTTAGTTCTTTTGAGTTTTTAATTACATCTTTTACATCTATTTTAAACTCCCATTTTCCTATTAGATAACTTCTATTATTCTCTTGTGATTGAATGTTAGAAATGAATATAAGAGACAAAATCAAAAATATTTTTTTCATTATTTTTTAGTTTTTATTATTTTATTTACAGCCTTATCAAGTTCTACCCATGAAACGTGCAAATCTTTAAGATGATCACTTCCTTCTTTTGTCAGCGTATAATATTTTCTTGGTGGACCTTGACTTGATTCTTGCCATGAGTATTCAACATAATTTGATGATTTTAATCTATTCAATAAAGGATACAGTGTACCTTCAACTACAATAATCTTTGACTCGTGAAGCTCTTCTATTATGTCTGTTGTATAGACTTTACCTCTAGAGATAATTTGTAGCACGCAAAACTCTATTAAACCTTTCCTTATTTGTGTGTTAAAGTTATTTGTACTCATGTATCATTCGGTACTATGTAATACAAAGTACTGAATAATCTTGTAGATTATCAAGAATAAATCAATTTTTAATTAATCATCATTAAGATTCATCTTCTTATTAAGGGAGAAAACCTCGTCAACACTGTAGTTATCACCATGAAGTAATTGTAACTGCTTAGTTAACAAGTCTTTCTTTTTGTTTAAACTATCTAGATTTGACGATCTATCTATGTGATTTGAATCAAGAGGAATTAGCCCAATAACATCTGACATGTAATTGAGAACTGCGGTAATTTGATTTGGAATCCATGAGATGATAGGAGTCCCTCCAGTAGCTTTTGCATATTTAGTATTAGCCATTATGTATTTCTGAACAAATTGCCAATGCCCATTTCGGAAATAATAAATTTCATCAAGAATTTGAAATAATAAGCATAGCCCCTCCTCATTATTTGATTTTTTTAAATTATCAAATAGTCTATTATCTCCCATTTCACTTTTAATGTCGGATAAGAAATTTTGTATACACTTGGGTCTGTAAGATCTGAGATCTAAAAGGTATTGTGTAAGATCGTTGGTTGGATAATACCCAATAACTCCCGTAAATATATCAGCTGTTGGTATTATATTATCTTGAGCTCCAGTTTGACCCCTGTATTGAACAGGTTTATCAGACACACCTTCATAAATAACTCCATCACCAAAAATCTCATCATTTCCTTTAATTCCCATTATAAACACTCTAAAATCATTATAGTGCTTCCATCTTGAAGCTTGCCACATTATTTGCCTTCTTTCATTAATTTTTTTCATGGCAGAAAGACATTTGCTTAGAGATTTATTTACACTTTCATTATCATCAGATTTTAAAAAATCAAGAATGCTTCCAATTAATTGAGGAGAATGTTGATTTATATCTACATGAAGCATTATAAAGCCTCTTTCATCATCCATTCCAGAAAACTTTGCAGCCATTCCAAGATTTTCCCATTCATATCCTTTGGTCTTATCTATCTTAACATAATTACCTAGTGAATATGAGTAATGGTAATCTATGAAAGGATATACATCAAGTTTCTTACTAACTATTACAAAAGGCTCTGCGATTTGAGAAGGTAATACAGTATGAGCTTTTCCATATTTTTTTGTATCAATATAATTGAAGTGAGCAGGAGCTAAAAGATATGCGCTTGTAAGAAATGAATAGGCTCTAAATAATGCTTGATTAATAAAAACATCTTCTTCTTGCTTGACTAGATCCTTTAAGTTTGAAAGTTTTTTTACACGTTTTTCAATCGCCCCTCTTCTAGACAGCAATCCATCTGTCCCATCAGCTTTTTTAATTGGCATTTCATCAATTAAAGCTTGAACTTCATTGTATTTTGAAGGAAGTGTGGCAAGTGGGCTTTTCAATGGCAGAAAGCCATTTATATCGTTAACCTCAAAGAAGCCATCTGTATAATTTTCTAGATTCAATTTAATAGGTTTTAATATAAATTTATGGAAAATTAATTACTACATGCCCCATCTGTCCAAGTATTTAATCCTTCAGATTCAGCAACACATTTATTTGAGTAGGTAATATTATCACAGCCACAAACTGGCATATATTCTTTAGTACAGGCAATTAATTTTTTTTCTGATTTACAATTTTGAGTTTCAGATTTATTACAACCACTTAACACAATGAAAATCAGTAAATAAAAACTTATTTCTTTCTGCATTTTTATTAAATTGAAGTAAAATTACTAATTAAATGGATAAGAGAAATTTTATAAAAACCCTTGGAGCCCTATCTGTATCATCATTAGTTTCTGCATCAGAGTTAACAAAAATTAAATCTGTCTCTCACAGCCTACCAAAAACTAGAAGTGATGAAGAACTCTGGGCTACAATCAGATCTCATTACACCCTTAAAGATGATTATATAAATCTTGAAAGTGGTTATTATAGTATTATTCCTAACCCTGTTTTAGAGCATTTTATAAAACATGTAAGACATGTAAATATTGAAGGATCATATTATATGAGGAATGACCTTAAGAAAAATAAAGACAGAGTAATAAGTGAATTAGCAGATCTTGTAGGTTCTACCTCTGATCAAATTGCGATAACAAGAAACACAACAGAATCTCTAGATTTAGTAATTTCTGGTTTTCAATGGAAAAAGGGAGATGAAGCAATTTACGCTAAACAGGATTATGGTTCTATGAAGGAAATGTTTGAACAAATTTCTTCAAGATATGGTGTAAAAAATAAAATAGTATCTGTTCCAAACCACCCAAAGAATGATCAAGAAATAGTATCAATTTATGAGAATCAGATAACTGATAAGACAAAGCTAATTATGGTATGTCATATGATAAATATTACTGGACAAATTCTTCCTATTAAAAAAATATGTGAAATGGCTCATAGATATGGAGTTGAAGTTATGGTAGACGGCGCTCACTGTGTAGGACATTTTGATTTCTCAATTGATGATTTTAATTGTGATTATTATGGATCAAGTCTTCATAAATGGCTTGCAACCCCACTAGGTGCTGGCCTACTTTATGTAAACAGAAATAACACTCATAAAATATGGCCTTTATTAGCTAATGGAAATACAAATAAAAATGATATAAAGAGATTAAATCACATAGGTACTCATCCAGTTCATACAGATCTCGCAATATCAAATTCGATCGATTATACAAATTGGATTGGCATGAAAAAGAAAGAAAAAAGAATGAGATATCTTCAAAGATACTGGTCTGATAAATTAAGATCTATAGAAAATGTAATAGTAAATACACCTGAAGATTTAAATAGAAGTTGTGGAATTGGAAATGTAGGTCTTTCTAACATGTCTCCTTCAGCCATGTCCAAGGTGTTGTTTGAAAAATATAAAATATTTACTGTTGCAATAGATTATGCGAATGTTAAGGGTTGTAGAATTAGTCCAAATATTTTTACCACAACAAATGAATTAGACCAATTCATAATAGCTGTACAAGAAATGGCAAATTCGTAATTTACAATCTAATTATAATTAATTCTTCAGTATAAACTATTTTTGATTAGGATAAAGATTACGCTATATTTAATTTACTTTTACACCCCATAAACAGTTGTAATATGACTTCTTTACTTCTTATTGAGCTAGATTGGAATATTGCAATCACTCGATTCTCTATCAATACAATTTTTATTGCTTCTATGATTTTGATTATCACAAAACACATGGTTTTAAGACGTTTTTCTTTTACATTTTTGATGATTAGTTTAATTGTATTTTTTCTATGTTTTACTTTAAAGAATTTTGATCTTAATCTTGGAATGGCTCTTGGATTATTTGCAATTTTTGGTATTATTAGATATAGAACCCAACCTCTTCAAACTGAGGAAATGACTTATTTATTTATAACTATTGGAATGGCAGTAATTAATGCTCTCTCAGAAGATTTTTTATCTGTATTGGAATTAATTATAATAAACCTGACAGTTATACTATTTATAATTTTTGGAGAGTTTATTTTAATGCGATTTTCTTATAATAATAAAGTTCATCCCCTGGCTGAGGACTTAAATCGAAGAATAGTTTTACAGATTCAATATGTTGATTCTGATATGAATGAAATCATAGGTGAAGAAATAAAGAAGCAAGAAAAAAACCTCGACATTAAAGTCAAAACATTTAAAATTTTCAAAATTGATAAAAATTTAAATATTATTACTATCCATGTTTATTACTAGAAAAACTATTCAATTTTTTATTTTGATATTTCCTGTTATCCTCTGCAACTTCAGCTTTGGACAAACTAACGAATTTAAAGGATGGTCTTCAGTTCAGTATGGAATAGAAATTAATGACTTGTGGAAACTTGACTTAAGCCAACATTTTAGATTAAAAGAAGATCTTAAGGAAGTTGATTCATATATAACAGAGTCAGAAATATCTTATAAACCAATAAAAAAATTAACATTTTCAGGTCAATTAAGGTATTACAGTCGAAATGATAACAATGGTGGAATTCAAGGTTATGAAAATATGATACGTTATAGATTTGGAGTTGAAAAAAAGTTCACTACAAATAAATTAAATTTTGAGTTTAGGCTAGCATATCAAAATCGCTTTTCCTTGGATAGAGACAATAGGACTAAGAAAAGAATTCGTGTAAGACCCTTAATTGAGTTGAAAGTTAAAGATTGGTCAAATAATCCTAAAATTTACTTTGAATATTTAAATGAAATAGATGGTAATGAGCAAAAAGCATACAGATACGGCATAAGCAATAAAATAAATACACCTAATTCTCAGAGTATAACGCTGCGTTATTTTTATCAGAAATATAAAGAGAAATTTAACTCAAACGCCTCAGCACATATCCTTTCTATTAAATATAGTTTTGATAAAAAAAATAAATGAAAAAACTCAGCTATTCAAAATTAAAAGAAAAGGTTAAAAACGCTAATAAAGCACAGTTTTATACTCTTGTTATTGCTTTATGGTGGATACCCCTTGGTTCCTTCTGGAGTTTGGCAGCAATATGGATTAGATACTCAAATAACATTAAGAAATTTTTTGGTTTCAAACCTAAATAAATAAACTTTTTATTTAACTACGTTTTAACTAATCAAACAATTGTAATTCTCAAACTTTTTAATTTCTTTGAGTTCTAAATTTCAAATGATAAAATTTCTCACACCATTCTTAATTCTCTTTAGTGTATTTTGTTTTTCTCAAAATCAAGAACTAATTCTTCTAAAGACTGATGATTCAGAATTTATGCTTGATGGAACTCTGTCTGAGGCTGAGTTGAAAAATGCTTTTCCTATTGAGATAATCTATGAGCATTTACCTGGTTATAATACTGAACCATCATATAAAACAACAGCATATGTAAATTACTCTGAAGAATTTGTATATATAGCTTTTAAGGCATACAGAGATGAGGTTGTTGCATCAATTCATTCAAGAGATAACTCTTCTCTTTTCTCTGACGATTATGTTAATATTCATATTGACACATATGGAGATGCCAGGAACAATATTGGTCTAACTGCAAATCTTTATGGTAGCCAAGCTGATGGACTAAGAGTAGAGTCTTCAGGATTTGGAAGCAGAGATAGTGGGTGGAGTCTTGATTCAAATTTTGATTATGAATCACTGGGTAGATTAACTGATTTTGGATATGAGGTAGAGTTTATAATTCCCTTTTCATCACTTCCATTTCCTAACTCAAAAGATCAAAAA
>Ga0209090_10000247_pt1 | contig 33537 bp, 33 predicted proteins | sample ArcticOcean_MG_C_9_FD_187432 | JGI IMG/M metagenome (GOLD analysis project Ga0209090, IMG submission 187432) | Marine microbial communities from western Arctic Ocean - ArcticOcean_MG_CB2_152 (SPAdes) (version 2) | ecosystem: Environmental > Aquatic > Marine > Oceanic | place: Arctic Ocean... | reverse complement strand
GTATAAGAATTAACATAGCAAAACCAATCATTTGAACAACCTCTCTTGTGCCGCCATAGGCAAAAAGGACTAGCGCAAGAGTTGGGATTAACTTACTCAAGACATTGCCAACCATCCCTATCCAGGTTCGCCATGCTGTTATTGTTGTTCTTTCATTATAGTCTGGTGAAAGCTCTGCCGCCCATGCATAGTAAGGAATTAAAAGCATAGTCCAGCCTAGCCAAAACATAGCTAGCCAAAAAAATAAATACATTGCCGTAACAGTTTCTTCATTTGGAAAAAATAAAAAATAAACTGCAGGAATTAAAATAGGTATTGAAGCAACCATCCAAACTCTTCGTCTTCCCCAGCGAGTATTTGTTCTATCACCCAAATAGCCAATCAATGGATCAGTAAACGCATCAAATATCCTTGCTGCAAGCCATATCATCCCTATGGCTGCTAGACTTATCCCTACATCAGATCCATAATAATTAGGAAGGTATGTTAAGAGTGGAAGTCCGGCTATTGAAATTGGCATTTCAGAAAGACCATAAAAGAAAAGCTTTCTTTTTGTTAATTTATTATCTTTCATAAATACCCTTCCTTTAAGTTAGTTTTTTTGTTTTTGTTTCTCTAACTTTTTTCTTATATCCAATTGAAAACTCTCTGTAATAGGGTATTTCCGAACAATCAGTAATACTATAATGAAGCAGATAGGGCACGCAAATGAGAAGAGCGCTTTTAATCCTAAAATTTGATTAGGGCTATTAACGGCACCAGGAGTTGAATCAAAGCCAATTAAAGAAAGAAGCATAAGCCCTAAAAAAGGTCCGACAGATAAGGCTACCTTTGAAGCAAAAGACCAAACAGCAAAAAATTGTCCGGCCCTATCCTCACCTGAATTCAAAGTATCTAAATCTATAACATCTGCTTTCATTGAATTTGGCATTACATAAAAGCTTGCTCCTGCAAAACCTGTAATTGTTGTAATAGGAAGCATCCAATAAAAATCGCCTTGTCCTAGTAGCATATAAAAAGGACTCATAATTATAAAAAAACTTAGCCCCAACATCCAAGCCTTGTGTTTTCCTATTATTGAAGAAAACCAGGCCCAGAATGGTATTCCACATAGGTTTGAAACATAATAGAAAAGTAAGAATATAATACCAGCTTCTTCTTCTCCAGTTACTCCCCTTATGTAGAATAAAACAACTGCAGTTGATAAGGCCGTTCCCATACTGCTAAAAAAGAATGCAGCAACCAACATTTTAAAGGGGCCATTATTCCACATAATATTTAAACCCTGGAGTATTGGAACCTTAGTTGACGTATAATCTTTCTTTTCTGGAACATTGTATGAAGTTAAAGAAATAGATACAGGAATTAAAAATAATAACCCCCACCCAATCATTTCCACTACCTCTTTGGTTCCCCCGTATGAAAAAAGAATAAGAGCAACTACAGGAAGTACTTTTGTTGCAACATTGGCAACCATACCAATAAACATTCTCCAGGCCGCAATTGTTGTCCTTTCATTGTAATCAGGTGAAAGCTCAGCTGCCCATGCATAATAAGGAATAAAAAGCATTGTCCAACCTATCCAAAAAATCACAAGCCAAAACAATAGATACCCTGCATCAACTCCTAGTTCAGGAAAAAATATTTTATAGACAGATAACATTAAGAATGGAATTGAGGCTATCATCCAAACTCTTCTTCTTCCCCAGCGAGTGTCTGTCTTATCACCCAAGTACCCAACCAGGGGATCTGTTATAGCATCAAATAATCGAGCAAAAAGCCATACAGCTCCTATGCTAGCCAAGCTTACACCAAGATCGGCACCATAGTAGTTTGGTATATAGGCTGCCAAGGGAACATTAGCCACAGATAATGGCATATCAGAAAGACCAAAATAGAAAAGTATTCTCTTTGAGAGCGGTTTTCTAGACATTTTATTTATTTATCCCCCCCAGGATCAATAATAATGTTTATCCAATTTTATTCATTTTTGACCATAAAGGATCATCACTTAACCAGTTATCGATCCAATTATGAAAATGCTGGAGTCTTCCTTCATCATTACTTAAAATAGCCTTACTGAATCCTCGTGAGTGCATTCCCGCCTGCATACCGTTAAGGTAATGTATATCTTGATCAATTGTAGCCGTCATAGAGTTTTTACCGTCAATTACATCCTGCCTAGTAAAAATCTCATGCTCAACTCTTGAAGGAGAGTATTGATATTCATATGAGCCAGGCAATAACTCAAGACCCTGCTCTTCATCACGCATCTTTTCTTCAGGAATCATGAGGCTGAATTTTGTAAACGTACATTTGTTAGGATCAGAAGGATGAGGTCTTGGTCCATAGAACCATACCCTTTCAGCATGAATTGTCATAAAGAGATTAGGGAAAATATCATATTGGAATACATCGGAAACCTGTTCATCAGTTAGCTCGGAATAATCAAACCCAAGTTTTTTTCCTATTACTCTTTTTTGCTTTTGAATAACTTTCCTAACCTCGGGTACCTTGCCTATAAACTCATCTGGGTTAATTTCTAACCCTTTCAAGTATTGCACCATATATTCGGGTGGCTTATTTGGCATTGGATATCGAGGATTCATTACAGGACTCTCAACACAGGTGTGCGTATGGCCAAAAGGCCAAAGATAATTCTGTGCATCACAGCAATCGACAAAGCTAGCATGCTGAGGGTGAATAAAATCAACATGATATTGTTCTAAAAAATTATCTCTTACAGTCTTCCAATTTGCATCTAACGTAACGCTCTGGTGTTTGACTAACTCCATATTTTCAAAGTGATATGGACTAAGCTGATTCATGATTTCACCTAAGTATTTTTCTAGAGGAGCGGGATTTATGCTCATATTTACAAAAACCATTCCTGCCCATACCTCTACATGTACAGACTTTAGAGAATTTTCTTTACAAGATACTTTTCCAGGAAAAAGATCTTCATCCGGCACTTTTTTTAACTCACCATCTAAGTCGTATGTCCAACCATGGTAGGGGCAGGTAACTTGCTTAACCCAGCCTACATCAATAGTTAAAATCTTATTACCCCTATGTTGACAAGCATTATAAAAGGCTGAAATACCATTTTTTTCATTACGCGTGACAATGATTGATTCTCGTCCAATATCGTAAACAAAAAAATCACCAACTTCATTTAGATCGGATTCTAAACCTGCAAAAATCCAGCACTTTGTCCATATTTTATCCCATTCCATTTGCATAAAATCAGGACTTGTATATCTATCACTTGAAAGATCGGCATTATGCTCTGGGTTTGAGATTACACCTTCGGAAAAATTTATAGAATCAAAACGTTGTGGCAATATTATTTCCCCCTGAAAAATACATAATGAATATTATCTAAAAAAAAGAATAATTCAATAGCGCTATTACCCTTACATAATGGTTATTGAGTATCAATTAGAAATTCTGACTTGACCAATTAGTATTAGAAGTCTTCAATATCACATAAATTACGGGGGGAAATATGATAATTGTTAATGCAAAAGCAAAAACCAATAGTGAAACTATTGAGGCGCTTAAGGATATTATAAATACTTTAGAGATCGAAACAAAAAAGGAAAGGGGATGTTTAGAATATGCTTTTAGTGTTGATATTAATAATCCCAATATAGTTAGAATTACCGAATTATGGGAAGACCTAAAATCACTCCAAGATCATCTGGAAACTAAACATGTAGAAATTTTCCGAGATGCGCTAGCGCAAAACCCTATGGATGTGGAAGCTCATTTTTATGAATCAAAAGAAATAGATTATCCAGGATAACTCTTATGAAAAATAAAATTAGCACCTGGCAGGTTGGGAATGTAAAGATAACAAGAATAATCGAAGGTGAAAGAGCTGGTCCGATGTTTGTGGTTCCTGATGCTGTGCCAGAGAACATTTTAAAAATGCCATGGCTACAACCGTATTTCTCTGACAGCGAAGGAAATACAATTGTAAGTGTTCACGCTCTTATTCTTGAGACACCTGAGAAATGTATAATTGTTGATACATGTCTAGGAAATGATAAAGAAAGACATATACCTTCATGGAATATGCTTCAAACAAAATTTTTAGAAGATTTGGAGTTAGCAGGATACAAAACTGATGATATTGATACAGTTTTATGTACCCACCTTCATACAGATCATGTGGGGTGGAATACTGTTCTTGTAAATGATAAATGGGAACCAACTTTTAAAAAAGCTGATTATTTATTTGGAAGAGAAGAATGGAATTATACAGAAAAACAACTAGGAAACCCTCTTTATGCAGAATTTATAAATGATTCAATTATACCTATTATTGAGTCAGGATTAGTAAGGTTTGTAGAGATTGATGAAAAAATATGTGAAGAAATCACCTTAGAACCAACGTTAGGTCATACACCCGGCCATGTAAGTATTATGATTAACTCTGAGGGGAAAAAAGCAGCCATAACAGGTGACTTTTTACATCACCCCTGCCAAATGGAAAAACTTGATTGGATATCATCTGCAGACTGGGATCCTGAACTTGCAAAAGAAACTAGGAGAAGAAAATTATCAGATTATGCAAATGAAAAAACTTTAGTTTTTGGAACGCATTTTGCATCGCCATCAGCAGGGTATGTTATTAAAAAAGATAATCATTTTATTTTTGAAGTTCATCATCCATTATAGATATTTAATAAAGTAATTTTAAAAATGATTTACTAAAATAAAAAAGTTTTTTAAATTGAAATATAAGGATTGATTTTAAATTTGAGGGAGAAAATCAATGAGCATAACTGAAGATATGAAGCCAGGAGAGGCTAGATGTCCTGGGCATCCAAGTACTAAAGATTTAATAAAAAATGATAAGGGTGGCGCTCCAAAACCTTTGCTAGAGGAATCTTATAAATTTTTAGGTGATGAGGATATTCCATTTGAAAGGTATACATCAGAAAGCTTTGCAAAGGCTGAAGATGAAAAGTTATGGTCCAAAGTTTGGCAATGGGCCTGCAGAGAGGAGCATATTCCAGAGCCAGGTGATTATTATGTTTATGATATTGGTGATCGTTCCGCTTTAATTGTTAGAACTGAAGACAATGAAATTAAAGCCTATTATAATTCCTGCCTCCATAGGGGCACTCAATTAAAACCAGCTAATAGTTCTGGATTTTGTAAGGAACTTAAATGCCCATTTCATGGTTGGACATGGTCTTTAAAAGGTGAGTTAGAATTTTTACCCTGTGACTGGGATTTTCCTCACGTAAATAAAGAAGAATTCTCTCTTCCTGAAATTAAGTTTGATATTTGGTGTGGTTTTATTTTTATTAACTTTGACGAAAATGCGAAACCTCTTAATGAATACTTAGGGGTTCTTCCAGATCATTTTAAAAATTGGAAACTTGAAGACCGTTATATTGAAACTCATGTAATAAAAAAGCTACCTGCAAATTGGAAGGTTTCCGCTGAAGCTTTTTTGGAAGCGTATCATGTTTTGGAAACTCACTCTGAAGGCGTCTACACTGCAGGTGATGCAAATGCTGATTATGATATCTTCGGAGATCATGTCTCAAGATTTATTCATACCATTGGGTATACTAGCCCCCACATAACTGAAAATCGTCCAAGTGAACAAGAAATACTAGATATGTTGTTGGGTAAAAGAACCGAAGAAGGTTCTGGCCAAATCCTTCCGGAGGGAAGTACTGCAAGAGAGGTATATGCTGAGAATGTTCAAGAGACAATGAAGGAAAAGTTTAAGCAAGATTTCTCTCATTTAACGGTTACTGAAACAATTGATTCAATCGAATACTTTGCCTTCCCTAATGCATTCTTCTTCCCTGGATTACAACTGTCTATGGTCTATAGATTTAGGCCTAATGGAGTTGATGGGGCTCTTTTTGATTTATTATTTCTTAGACCAAAACCAGTTGATGGTCCCTGCCCACCTCCTCCTGAGCCTTTTGCGCTAGAGATTGAAGATAGCTATACAAAGTGCCCTGGAACCGAATTTCTAGGTGCTGTTTATGACCAGGATACCAACAATTTACTTTCACAAACAAAAGGTTTTAAATCTAGTTTTAAAAAAGGACAATCATTGGGGAATTATCAAGAGGCAAGAACTCGACATTTTCATCAAACAATAGATAAATATTTGGAGACAAATAATGGGTAAGCTAGACGGTAAAGTTGCTGTAATACTAGGAGCGTCATCAATAGAAGGTTTAGGCGGAGTCATAGCTAAGTCGTATGCCAATGAAGGTGCAAAAGTAGTAATAAGCGGACGTCGTCAAGAACCCCTAGATGAGTTAGCGATGGAACTTAGCGGAAAAGCTCAAGTTTGTGATATTACAGTAGATGGTGATATTGAAAATTTATTTAAAGTAGCAAAAGAAGAATATGGTAAAGTTGATATTGCAATAAATACAACAGGAATGTACGAGCCTGGAAATTTAAATGAACTGACAAGAGATCATTTAAGGAAATATTCAGAAGTAAGCTTTGTTGGACCGACTATTTTTATTAGAGAGGCTGCTAATATAATGGAGAATGGTGGAGCAATTATTACAACGACATCCGTTACAGTTGAATTATCGGCCGTTGGATTATCAGGGTATGTTGGTACAAAAGCCGCTACTGATAAAATAGTTCAAATTGCTGCAAAAGAATATCAACACAAAAGATTAAGAATTAATTCTTTATCACCTGGCTTGGTCGATACTCCAATGACAGGTGCTTTATTTGATATGGACGGGCCAATCAAAGCAATGACAAAGGAATCCCCTTTGGGAAGGCTTGCTAATGTTCAAGATGTAGCAAATACTGCGGTATGGATGGCATCAGATGATTGTTTTACAACAGGGGATTTAATTCGTGTAAGTGGAGGTATCCAACTTAATCGACTACCAACGGCAGAAGAAATGTATGGTCAATAATTTAAATTTTATAGGAGGAATAATATGACTGGAAGATTAGAAGGAAAAGTAGCAATTATAACTGGAGCAGCAATGGGATTAGGGGCTGCTGATGCTGAACTCTTTGCGTCCGAAGGTGCAACAGTTGTAATAACTGATATAGCTGAAAATGAAGGTCAAGCTCTAGCGGAAAAACTTGGCGGTACATTTTTTAAACAAGATGTTAGAGACGAAGATCGCTGGATAGAAATAATTTCTGAAACAGAAAAAAAATATGGTCGTATAGATATACTTGTAAATAATGCTGGTATAGTGAAGCCAGGTGATCCTGAAAATCAAACAACTGAAGAATACAGACTAACTATGGCAGTCCACATGGATAGTACCTTTTTCGGCTGCAAATATGTTATTCCAGTTATGGCAAAAACAGGTGGTGGATCGATCGTAAACATGTGTTCGATAGCATCAGTTCAAGGCGAATCATATGTTGCCGCCTATTGCGCAGCAAAAGGTGCGATTGAGGCCTATAGTAGAGCTGTTGCAGTGCACTGTGGATTAGCTAAAAATGGTGTGAGATGTAATACAATTCATCCATCAGGGATCGCAACTCCAATGGTAGCAAGTGTTCCAGCATTAATGGCAGAAAAATTTGGCTCATCGCCAGTTCAAGATGCACCAGTTGATGTTAATAAGGTTGGTGAACCTCTTGATATTGCTAATGCTGCATTATATCTAGCCTCTGATGAATCAAAATTTGTAAATGGAGCTCAAATTCGTGTTGACAACGCTATGTCAGTTGTCTCAGGAAATATGCCCGAATAAATTCAATAAGAGGACTCAATGGAAAAAATCATTGATTATTTTGAAGATGGCTTGCGCCTTGAAGGTGTATTTTTTCCTATGGATGGAAATAAAAATGCACCAGTTGTTCTTGTAGTTCCAACTTATGCAGGAAGAGATCAATTTACCCTAGACAAGGCAAAGGCGATGAATAATCTAGGTTATGCTGGATTTGCCGTAGATATGTATGGGGAAGGAAAGACTGGTGAATCTGTTGAAGAAAATATGGATCTTATGAACGCTATACTTTCTGATCGACCAAAACTTCAAAATAGAATGCTATCAGCAATTAATGCTGCAAAAGCAGCTGCAGGAGTAGAAAATAAAAAGGTCGCTGCTATTGGATTTTGTCTTGGGGGACTTTGTGTTCTTGATATAGCCAGAACAAGTTGTGATATAGCAGGTGTAGTTTCTTTTCATGGAATATTTAATAAGCCAGGAAATACAGATGGTCGTATGATTAATGCTAAAGTTCTTGTCTTGCATGGTAATGACGATCCAATGGTTCCGCACAAAGATGTTAATGGGCTTGCAAATGAGCTGACCGCTGCTAAAGCCGATTGGCAAATCCATGCGTATGGTTCGACATGTCATTCATTTACGAATAAAGAAGCCAACTCTCCAGAAATGGGAAGTGCTTATAATCCAGATACAGATAGGCGTTCTTGGAAATCAATGACAGACTTTTTAAAAGAAGTGATTGGCTAAACAGAGCTCTAGGGATATATAATACAAGAATGAGTAAAGAAACAAATATTTCAGTACATGCTTTTGTAATTCCAGTTACACCATTCCAACAAAATTGTTCGATTTTATGGTGTACTGAGACTATGAAAGGCGCCGTAGTCGATCCAGGTGGTGATATAGACCAAATTATTGCTGCCATAGATAAATATGATGTAAAAATTGAAAAAATTCTTATTACACACGCTCATTTAGATCACGCAGGAGCAACGGCTGAACTTGCGCGACAACTTAATATTCCTATAGAAGGACCTCATAAAGATGATATGTTCTTAATTGAAAGCCTGGAAGAGCAAGGGAAGAAATATAATTTTTCTCCCGCAGAATCATTTGAAACATCAAGATTTCTTGAGGGTGGTGATGAGGTAATGGTGGGCAATCAAATATTTGGAGTTAGGCATTGTCCAGGCCATACACCAGGGCATGTAATATTTTTTAATGAAGAATCAAAAATAGCTGCAGTTGGGGATGTTTTGTTCCAGGGGTCAATTGGAAGATCAGATCTACCAAGAGGTAATCATGCACAATTAGTTAATTCAATAGTTAATGAGTTGTGGCCTTTGGGCGATGAAATAAGATTTATTCCAGGTCATGGGCCTATGTCCACCTTTGGTAATGAGAGATTAACAAACCCTTATGTTTCAGATTTCGCACTGGGAATTGATAGAGAAGTTTCCGAGGCAGTTAAAAAACAAGAAATATCAACGGAGTAAATTTTGGTTCTTTCTTACAACCGTCTAAATAGACGAGTTGGTCTTTCTTTCTTATACTTCATTCAAGGCATGCCCCAGGGTCTAATTTACTTTGCATTATTGGATTGGATGGCATCAATAAATTTTTCAATCAGCGATATCGCCATTATAACATCCATAGCCTCATTACCCTGGATGTTTAAATTTATTATAGGACCATTCGTTGACTCATATCAATTTTCTCAAATGGGGAAAAGGAAACCGTGGATAGTTGGATCTTTAATTTTACTAAGTATTGCTTTCTTTTTATCTTCTAACATTATCTCAATTCAAATTTCACCACTCTTAATTGGATTATCTTTGTTCTTTATAATGCTTTGTACCTCAATTCTTGATGTAGCTACAGACGGTTTAGCCATAGATATACTTGAAGAAAATGAAAGAGGTTTAAGCAACGGCCTTATGTGGGGGGCTAGAACTTTTGGAGTAAGCTTTGCAGCTTTATTAGGGTCATTTTTATTAAAAAATAACGGCTTAAGCCAAGCTTTTGTTTATTTCGGTATAATCATACTCGTTAGCATTATTGTTGTAATCCCTCAAAAAGAAAATCATGGTGATAAGTTTCTTTCTTTAGAAAAATCAGAGAAAAGAGAAGGATGGACAGGCTTAAGGGAGAACTTAATCAAGCTATACAACACATCAATCACACCTTTGCTCTTTATGCTAATTTTATTCTGTTTAACATCTAATATTTCTTTTGGAATGCATTATGTGAGTATATCAAATTTATATATTAATAATTCAGGGTGGGATTATGATATATTAACAACAGTTCGCTCAATTGGATTATATGTTGGAATCTTCTCAGCAATATTAGGTGGTTATTTATCAGATAAATATAATCCATATAAAATTATAATAGTTTCTCAATTCATAATAGCTTTATTAATGATTTCGATGACGATTATGATTAATCAGATTTCTAATCTATATATTGGCTCAATAATATTAATCTTTTTATCAGCCATGGGTTCCTTCGTTATGTCAGCAAGCTTGGCACTTTGTATGGGACTTTCCATTAAGGTCATAGCAGCAACCCAATTTGCTTTTTTAATGAGCATAAGACACTTTTCTAGAATAATTGGAGAATGGCTAGCTGGCTTCCTAGATTACATAAACTTATCAATTAACGAAATATATATAGTGATGTTTTTTCTTTCTTTTTTACCTATACTGGCGATACAAAGGATGATGGTTTTAAATAAGATAAGATAAATTATGTTTTACTTATAATATGATTGACACCTACTCACTTAAGGTTATATTTGCGCCCCTAGGGGAAATTTTAGTTCCTTTGTATATGAATGGATATTTACAATGTACGCAGTAATTCGCAGTGGTGGAAAACAATATAAAGTTTCAAAAGATGATGTTATTTCAGTTGAAAAACTAACAGGTGAAACTGGTGATAAAATCAATCTAAATGAAGTTCTTATGATTGGTGGAAAAGGCGACCCAATACTTGGTGATCCAATTATAAAAGGGGCTGTTGTCAATGCCGAAGTTATTGAACAAACTCGTGCTGAAAAAATAATTGTCTTCAAAAAGAAAAGAAGACATAATTATAGAAGAAAAAATGGTCATCAGCAGCATTTAACAATGTTAAAAATTGTTGATATAAAAGAAAAAGAAACTAAAAAAGTTGCTGCAAAAGAAACAGATGCTTCTCCAAAAAAAGATGCTCCTGTAAAAAAAGCAGCCGCAGAAAAAAAGACTGCAGCAAAGAAGACAGTAAAGGCTGCTACCAAAACTAGGTCGGTTAAGACAAAAAAGACTGAGGAGTAAAAAATGGCGCATAAAAAAGCAGGTGGTTCATCAAGAAATGGAAGAGATTCAGCCGGTAGAAGGTTGGGTGTAAAAAAATTCGGTGGTGAAGCTGTTATTCCTGGAAATATAATTGTTCGCCAAAGAGGAACTAAATGGCAACCCGGAAAAAATGTTGGTTTAGGAAGAGATCATACAATCTTTTCTCTAATTGAGGGAACCGTTAGTTTCAAAAAGCTAAGAACAGGTGGTCCAGTTATTTCTGTTGACCCTATTGCTGAAAAAACTAATTAAATTTTAATTTATCCAGTTCATAGTTCTATTCATTTTATAAATTTATTGATTATGAGATAGGTTATGAAGTTCCTTGACCAAGCAAGACTTTTTATTAACTCCGGAAAAGGTGGAAATGGATGCGTTAGCTTCCGTCGTGAAAAATATCTTGAGTTTGGTGGCCCAAATGGGGGTGACGGAGGAAGAGGTGGAAATGTAATCATAGAATGTGTCGATGGTTTGAACACATTAATTGATTTTAGATTTAAGCAACATTTTAGTGCAAAAAGTGGGGAAGATGGAAAGGGAAGCGAGAAAACAGGAGCAAATGGACAAGATATTATAATTAATGTTCCAAAAGGAACAATTATATTAGAAAAAGATAACAAAACAGTTATTGCAGATTTAAAAAGAGTTAAACAGAAACTATTAATTCTTGAAGGTGGAAATGGAGGTTTTGGGAATAGTCATTTTAAAGGACCAAATAATCAAGCTCCGCGAAAGGCAAATGCAGGTCTAGCTGGCGAAGAGAGATGTATCTGGCTGAGATTAAAATTAATAGCAGATGTTGGATTGATAGGATTACCAAATGCTGGTAAATCCACTCTAATTTCCTCAATAAGCGCAGCGAGACCAAAGGTTGCAGACTATCCCTTTACCACACTTAACCCTGTTCTTGGGATTGCTAGTCATAAATCAAAGGAAATAACAATTGCCGACATACCCGGATTAATTGAAGGCGCCCATGACGGTAAAGGTTTAGGTGATAGATTTTTAGGACACGTAGAACGGTGTAGTACTCTAATACACCTAATAGATTCTTTTTCTGAGAATCCATATGAGGATTGGAAAACCGTTAGACATGAGGTTGAATCATATTCAGATGAGCTTTCTCAAAAAGATGAGATAATTGCTATATCCAAAATTGATGGTTTAAATGAAAAAGAAATAAATGATAAAATTCGTTTACTACAGGAAAAAACAGGAAAGAAAGTCTTTCCAATATCATCTGTTGCAAATAAAGGTCTGGAAGAAGTCTTAAATAAAGTATTAAATGTTATAGAAGAAAAGAAAACAAAAGAAGATACAAAAAAATGGTCGCCATAAATAATATATCTGAAGCATCAAGGATTGTGATAAAGGTTGGATCATCTCTTGTTACAAGCAAAGATGGTAATATAAATGAAGGCTTTTTAGATATAATTGCCTCTGATCTTCTTGAACTTCGTAATAAAAATAAAGAAATAATTATTGTTTCATCTGGTGCCGTATCGCTTGGTAATATAATTAATAAAAATAAAAATAGCCTATCTTTATCTGAAAGTCAGGCAGCATCCTCAATAGGTCAAATTAAATTAATCAATGGATGGAAAAATTCTCTTGAAAAAAGAGATTTAAAAATAGCACAAATTTTAATAACGGCAGATGATACAGAAAATAGAAGACGCTATCTAAATGCTCGATCTACTTTTGAAGAGTTACTGAAAAACAACTATATCCCTATAATTAATGAAAATGACACTGTTGCAACTGCTGAAATACGTTATGGAGATAATGACCGACTTGCGGCAAGAGTAGCAGGAATGCTATCGGCCGATTGTCTTATATTGTTATCAAATGTAAATGGTTTATATTCCAAAGATCCAAAAGATGAGAAAAGTGAGCTTATCAAAGAAGTGAGTGAGATTAGTGAGGAAATAATGTCAATGGCTGGAGATGCTAGTCAGTTAGGAAGCGGAGGAATGATAACAAAACTTGAGGCAGCAAAAATTTGTATGTCAGCAGGAAGTAGTATGGTTATAGCATCAGGGAATAATATTGAACCATTGCTATCAATTAAAAAAGGCGTCAATTGTACTTGGTTTAATCCTGAGACAGCATCAAAAAATTCATTAAAAATTTGGCTATCAGGTCAACTCAAGCCTAGCGGGACAATATTTTCTGACCCAGGCGCTAGCAAAGCTCTGCTATCCGGAAATAGCTTACTTGCGGCAGGCGTTACAAGTATAGAAGGAGACTTTGACAAAGGGGATACATTGCTTATTTTTAATAACAAAAATATCGAAATAGCGAGAGGTCTTTCAAATTATAGCTCAAAAGATCTAAAAAAAATAATAGGAAAAAAATCTGAGGAAATAAAATCTATCTTAGGTTATATGGATAAACCAGAAATAATACACAAGGATAATCTTGTATTTACAGTTGAACAAGAGAAGTAAATGTCTAAAGAAATAGAAAAAATATTATTAGAGATGGGGCTGAATGCAAGGAAGTCATCCCAAAGTCTAGCTTTGGCTTCAACGCAACAAAAAAATGAATCTTTAACTAATATGGCCAATAGTATTGATAGGGGTACTAAAAAAATTTTAGAAGCAAATAATCTAGATATCAAAAAAGCTAAAGAAAATAATATATCAAAATCATTTCTAGATAGATTGATTTTAAATGATGAAAGAATTAAATCGATGTCAGATGGACTGAGGGCAATTGAAAAACTTAAAGATCCAGTGGGACAACAAATCGCAAGATGGAAAAGACCTAATGGGCTAGACATAGAAAGAATTAGAACTCCTCTCGGAGTTATTGCCGTTATATACGAGAGTAGGCCTAACGTGACTGCTGATGCTGGAGCATTATGCATTAAAGCCGGTAACGCAGTTATCCTAAGAGGGGGCTCAGAGAGCTACCACTCATCTAGTGCAATTTATAACTTTTTAAAGGAAGGCTTAATCCAGTCGAATCTTCCTGAACATTCAATACAAATCATTCCAACAACCGATAGAAGTGCTGTTGGGTATCTTTTATCAGGCCTGGATAACTCGATAGATGTTGTTGTACCTAGAGGCGGAAAAAGTCTCGTAGAAAGAGTCCAAAATGAAGCAAAAATTCCTGTTTTTGGACATCTAGAAGGTATTTGCCATTTATATGTTGATAAAGATGCAGATATTGAGAAAGCAATAAATATAACTATAAATGCTAAAATGAGAAGAACAGGTATCTGTGGTGCAGCAGAAACATTACTTATTGATGAAGATAAGGCTTCAGATTTCCTTCCTAAGTTAAATAAGGCTTTGAAAGAATCTGGTTGTGAAGTAAGAGGCTGTGAAAGAAGTACAGAACTTTTAAATAATATTATTCTCGCAAAACCATCAGATTGGGATACTGAATACCTTGATTCAATTATTAGTATAAAAATAGTTAAAGGAATTTCAGGTGCAATTGATCATATTAACAAACACTCTACAAATCATACAGATTCAATAATAACTGAAAACAACAATACAGCGGAAATTTTTCTAAAGGGAATAGATAGCGCAATAGTTATGCATAACACATCTACACAATTTGCTGATGGCGGTGAATTTGGAATGGGTGCTGAGATTGGAATAGCAACTGGGAAATTCCATGCTAGAGGTCCAGTTGGGGTTGAACAATTAACTACATTTAAATATATTGTACGTGGATCAGGACAAGTAAGGTCTTAACAAGAAATATGCTATTAAATGAAATCATTATACCAAAGAAATCAAAAGTGGGCCTTTTTGGTGGATCTTTTAATCCAGCTCATGAGTGGCATTTCCAGGTGGCAAATGAGGCATGCAAATCTTTAGATTTAGATTTAGTAATCTGGCTTGTTTCTCCTCACAATCCATTAAAGGATAAAAATATCCTAATGCCTCTACATGAGAGACTAGAAAGTGCTAAAAATATCGCTAATTCACCAAAATTTTTAGTCACTGATATTGAAAAGACAATAAAAACTCAATACTCATCTGATACAGTTAGGATTTTTCAGGAAACATACCCTACGGAAAAATTTATTTGGATAATGGGTTCTGATAATGCCGCACAGATTGATGAGTGGAAAAACTGGAAAGAGTTTATCAGTAAAATACCTTTGGCAATTTACCCTAGGGCAACAAATCCGCTTTCGGATGTTGAACAAAGATTGAGAAAATATGCAAAAAAAATTGATGAAAAAAACTCTAAGGATTTAATTAATGAAGAAACTCCATGTTTTACCTTTATTAATGGGCCAATGAATGATATCTCCTCAACAAGGATCAGGAGAGAAATGTGAGTAAAAAATTATTAAAAGAAATCATATCCAATCTGGATGATAATAAAGCTCAAGATATTACCTCAATCCCAATGGAGGGAAAGTCGGATATTGCAGATCATTTGGTTATTGCAACTGGTACATCGAGTAGGCATGTTTCTTCTCTTGCTCAAAGGATTGTTGATAATTTAAAAGATTATGGGCTAAAAAGCATAAATGCTGAAGGACTAGAAAAAGGTGATTGGGTTTTAATAGATGGAGGCGATATTATAGTCCATCTCTTCAGAGAAGAGGTTAGAGAATTTTATGACCTTGAAAAACTATGGTCGCCATCCTTAGAAATAAAGTCAAATAACATATAAAATGGATCTAAATATTGTTTCGATAGGGAGATTAAAGAATAACCCTCTTTTAGAAATACAGAGCGATTATAAGAAAAGAATAATAAAATTAGGAAAAACAATTGGTATAAATAACCTCAAGATTAATGAAGGATCAGTATCAAAAAAAAATTCTCCTACTGATCGTAGAGAAGAAGAAAGTAAATTCTTAGAAAAAAATTTAAAAAAAGATAATTATAATATTTTTCTCGATGAAACTGGAGGCAGCATTAGTTCAATTGAGATTGCTGAACTTTTATCAAATAAATTATTGGATTATAAGGAAATGGTTTTTTTTATCGGGGGACCTGATGGGTTTAAAAGAAACCTTATAGAGAAATCAAACCAAAGTATTTCTCTTGGAAAGGTTACATGGCCTCATATGTTGCTAAGGGTAATGCTAGTAGAGCAATTATATAGAGGAATCACCATAATAAAAAATCACCCGTACCACAGAAATTAATTAGAGCTTATTATTTATATAGTTTAAATAATTGAGACTAGTAAAGGAAGAGTTTGAGATGTACCAATTACAAAGAATTTTATTAGTAGCATTAATGGTGGTTGGATTTTCCCTAAACCTTCTTGCTTCAGATGAACTTTCTCAAGAAAACAAAAATCTTCTTCAATCGGTTATTGAGCTCGTTAAAGATGAATATATTGATGAAACCAATGAAGATGAAATTGTTGAGTCTGCTATCAATGGAATGCTTCAGTCCCTTGACCCACATTCTATTTATCTCAATCCTAAAAATTTTAGCGAACTAAAAAATGATACTAGGGGTGAATTTGGAGGACTTGGAATCGAGGTCACCATGGAAAAAGGGTTGGTAAAAGTAATTTCTCCAATAGATGGAACTCCCGCTTATAGAGCAGGTATTACTGAAGGTGACTATATTACACACATTAATAAAGAGGCAATAATGGGAAAGAATCTTTCAGATGCAGTTGAGCTGATGAGAGGTAAGCCAAATACTGCCATAGAAATTACAATAGTAAGAGACGGTATCGATGAAGGTTTTGATATAAAAATCATTAGAGAGATTATTAAGATTCCCGGGATACTGACTAGGGTAGAAGGTGCTAAAGAAAATATTGGATACCTTAGAGTCTCTGCCTTTAATGAAAAAACAGCAGAAAAATTATATAATGAAATTATGAAACTTGAATCTAATCCCTTAGTTAATATGGAAAGCTATATTCTTGATTTAAGACGGAATCCTGGAGGCTTACTAGGTCAAGCAATCGAAGTTTCAAATTTCTTTATTGGCAAAGGTACTATCGTGTCAACGAAAAGGCCAAGATTTGAAGAAACAATAAATGAATATAAAGCAAGGCGTGGTGATATAATTTCAAATAAACCCCTTATAGTTTTAGTAAATGGTGGTTCAGCCTCGGCCTCAGAAATAGTTGCAGGAGCATTACAGGATAACAATAGGGCAATTATTTTAGGAACAAAGACCTTTGGGAAGGGTTCTGTTCAAACATTATTCCCGCTTACTAAAAATAAACTATTTTTTTCTGCAAAAGAAAAATATGGAGCAGTTAAGTTAACAACAGCGGAGTATTTCACACCCTCAGGAAAATCAATACAGGCAAAAGGTATTACACCGGATATTATCCTGAACCAAAAAATTGAAGATGATTTAACTTCAGAAGTATTTCAAGTAGGCGAAACTCAACTCAATCAACATATTGAGAATAAAGAAATAGAAAAAATACAATCAGGTTCTTCAGCTTATATTCCTAGGGATGAGGATAAAGACACACAATTAATTCAGGCCATAGAAATCTTATCAGATTTAAATGAAAAAATAATCGAAACTCACGAGATTAACTAAATGAATGATAAAAATCATAATATTGAAGACTTAAAAATGAGAAAAGCAGTAGGAATTATTCTAATAAGAGATGATGGCTTTGTCTGGACTGGAAAAAGAAAAATAAGTCCAGGTGTGAGGGATGGAGAAAAGAATTTATGGCAAATGCCACAAGGGGGTATTGATGAAGGTGAGAGACCAATAGAAGCGGCCTTCAGAGAACTAGAGGAAGAAACAGGCACAAGGTCAGCCGAAGTGTTATTTGAATTTGAAAATTGGCTCGAATATAGGCTTCCAAATGAGTTAATAGGAAAGGTTTTAAAAGGGTTTAAAGGTCAAGAACAAAAATGGTTTTTAATGAAATTTATTGGTAGTGACAACGAGTTTAACTTAAATAATCATACGCCTGAATTTGATGAATGGTGCTGGAGAGATTTAAAAACTATGCCAGATTTAGTTGTTGATTTTAAACGACCCTTATACCTACAATTAGTAAATATCTTTATTAGTGAGATAGAAAAAAATAAAACTAGTTAAAATTTTCCATTAAAGACTTTCGTTCAATTAATATCTCTCTATCAAGGTCACTTGCGTTAGTAATTTTTTCTTCAATGCTGTCCAATTCAACTAGAAGTGCAGATTTATTAATATCGGTTAAATTTAAGGAACTCTCAGCAAGGATAGTGATCTTGTCTGGAGTAACATCGGCAAATCCACCTTCTACAAGATAGCTTTTAATATTATCCTTATCAAAAGTAACTTCCACAATACCTTGGCGAAGAACGGTCATGTAGGGTGCGTGATTAGGTAAAATTCCTGCATCACCTTCTTTTGCAGGAATAAGAACCATATCCACCTCTGATGAAACAATAAGCTCTTCGGGAGAAACAAAATCAAAATTTATTTTAGTATCCATAGTGGTTATTCTTCAGAAGCAAGCTTCTCAGCTTTTGCAATTGCGTCTTCTATTGTTCCAACCATATAAAAAGCTGCTTCTGGTAAGTGATCATAATCTCCAGCACAAAGACCTTTAAAGCCTTTTATAGTATCCTCTAGATTCACTAGTATACCTGGTGATCCTGTAAATATCTCCGCAACATGGAATGGCTGAGAGAAAAATCTTTCAATTTTTCTAGCCCTGGAAACACTCAATTTATCTTCTTCACTTAACTCATCCATGCCAAGAATAGCAATAATATCCTGAAGTGCTTTATATTTTTGGAGAATTTCTTGAACATTTCTTGCAACATTGTAGTGCTCTTCGCCAATAATACCAGGCTCAAGAATCCTACTAGTAGAATCTAAAGGATCAACAGCAGGATAAATACCTTTCTCAGAAATAGCACGGGATAAAACCGTTGTAGCATCTAGGTGGGCAAAAGATGCCGCGGGAGCAGGATCAGTTAAATCATCCGCTGGAACATAAATTGCTTGAACGGAGGTTATCGAGCCTTTGTTTGTTGATGTAATTCTTTCCTGCATTTGACCCATATCAGTTGCTAAAGTTGGTTGATATCCAACAGCCGAAGGTATTCGTCCTAATAGAGCGGAGACCTCTGAACCAGCTTGAGTAAATCGAAAAATATTGTCAACAAAGAAGAGGACGTCTTGTCCTTCTTCTCTAAAATGTTCGGCAACTGTAAGGCCAGAAAGTGCGACACGAGCTCTTGCTCCAGGAGGCTCATTCATTTGACCATATACTAATGAACATTTTGATCCATCACCACCGCCTTCTTTATTAACACCAGACTCAATCATTTCCCAATACAAATCATTACCTTCACGCGTTCTCTCACCAACTCCAGCAAATACCGAGTACCCGCCATGCGCTTTAGCAATATTGTTAATTAATTCCATAATAAGAACGGTTTTACCAACGCCAGCTCCACCAAACAAACCAATTTTTCCGCCTTTTGAATAAGGACACAAAAGGTCTACAACCTTAATGCCTGTAACAAGCATCTCACTTTCAGTAGATTGCTCAATAAAGTCTGGAGCAGGTTGATGAATTCCTCGAACATTCTTTGCTTTTATTGGACCTCTTTCATCAACTGGTTCACCAATTACATTCATAATTCTTCCGAGGGTCTCTTCGCCGACTGGGACTGATATTTGCTTTCCTGATGACTTAACTAAATGACCCCTTTCAAGTCCTTCAGTTGTATCCATAGCAATAGTTCTGACAGAATTCTCTCCCAAGTGTTGGGCAACCTCTAAAACTAGACGCCTTCCATCTGCATCAATCTCAAGGGCTTCAAGAATAGCCGGTAAATTATTTTCAAATTTAACGTCTACTACCGCACCCATTACCTGAATAACTTTTCCTTGATTAATTTCACTCATAATTTTCCTCGCTTTTAATTTTTAAAGAGCTTCTGCGCCTGAAATAATTTCAATTAATTCAGAAGTTATAGTCGCTTGTCTTGATCGATTATATGTAATCTTTAATTTATCGATCATTTCATTAGCATTTCTTGTTGCGTTATCCATAGCGCTCATTCTTGCACCTTGTTCGCTAGCAAAATTTTCTAATAATGCTCTGAATACTTGAATTGAAAGATTTTTTGGTAAAAGGTCTTTTAGAATATCAACTTCATCAGGTTCATACTCATAACAAGCTTCTTGGGCTACAATATCTTCATTACTTTCATTGTTTAGTCCAAAAGGGATAATAGTTTGTTCTGTTGGTATTTGAGTAAGTACAGACTCAAATTTAGAATAGTAAAGTTGACAAACATCAAAGCTATCCTCATTAAAAAGTGAGATAATTTTTTTCGCTATTGAATCTCCCTCAGCGAAACCAAGATTACGAACATCTGAAAAATCAAAAAATTCAATAATACTTTCGCCGAACTCACGTGATAATGCGGCCTTACCTTTTTTCCCTACACAAATAAATTTTACATCTTTACCCTTTTTAATCAAACTCCTAGCGCTTTTAGAGGCTAGCCTGGTAATTGATGAATTAAAGCCACCGCACAAACCTCTTTCAGATGTTGCAACAACAAACAAATAGCGTTCAGAATTACCATTCCCAACCAATAGTTCTGGTGCATTATCATCACCATCCATCTCCTTGGATAGATTTCCGACCACAGTAGAAAGCTTATCGGAGTATGGTCTAGTGGCCTCAACTGCTTCCTGAGCTCTTCTTAATTTAGAAGCCGCAACCATTTGCATTGCACGAGTAATTTTTTGAGTTGAAGTAACACTCGTTATTCTATTTCTAAGTTCTTTTAAATTAGCCATAATTAATTAACTATTCTTTTTAAAATTCTCTAAAAACTTTTCTAGTGTTTCTTTTAATAAAGTTTCATTTTCCTCATTCAAAGCACTAGTCGTTTTAATGTCATCAAGAATATTCATATAATCTTTTTTAATAGTACTAAGAAGTTGTTCTTCAAAGTCTCCAATTTGATTAGTTTCTATAGAATCCATATAGCCATTAACACCTGCATAAAGAAGAACAACCTGCTCTTCGGATGCTAAGGGAGAAAATTGTCCTTGCTTTAGTAATTCAGTTAATCTTTCACCTCTAGCAAGAAGCTTTTGTGTAGAAGCATCAAGATCAGATCCAAATTGAGAAAAGGCTGCCATTTCTCTGTATTGGGCTAACTCTCCTTTAATAGAGCCGGCAACTTTTTTCATGGCTTTTGTTTGAGCAGATGAACCAACTCTTGAGACTGAAAGTCCTACATTAACAGCCGGCCTTATTCCTTGAAAGAAAAGATCGGTTTCAAGAAAGATCTGTCCATCAGTTATTGATATAACATTAGTGGGTATATAAGCAGAAACATCGTTTGCCTGAGTTTCAATAATTGGAAGCGCAGTTAAAGATCCACCACCATTATCATCATTTAACTTTGCGGCACGCTCAAGTAATCGTGAATGCAAGTAGAAAACATCACCAGGATAAGCTTCTCTTCCAGGAGGTCTTCTCAAAAGAAGAGACATTTGTCTATAGGCAACTGCTTGCTTAGACAAGTCATCATAAACAACTAAAGCATGCATTGAGTTATCTCTAAAAAATTCTCCCATTGCACATCCTGTAAATGGAGCCAAAAATTGAAGTGGGGCGGGCTCAGAGGCAGTTGCTGCAACTACAATCGAATACTCAAGAGCGCCATTCTCTTCAAGAGTCTTTACAATTTGAGCTACTGAAGACCTTTTTTGACCAATGGCAACATATATACAGTATAATTTTTGATTTTCATCGCCAGAGGCATTAACTTCCTTCTGATTCAGAATAGTATCAATAGCAACTGCTGTCTTTCCAGTTTGCCTATCACCGATGATTAACTCTCGTTGCCCTCTGCCAATAGGGATTAGTGAATCAATTGCCTTTAATCCAGTTTGCATTGGTTCACTTACTGATTTTCTAGGAATAATACCAGGCGCCTTTACATCTACACGTCTTTTTTCAGTAGATTCTATTGGTCCCTTGCCATCAATTGGGTTGCCAAGTGAATCAACAACTCTACCCAATAAACCTTTTCCAACAGGAACTTCAACAATTGAACCTGTTCTTTTTACAGTGTCACCTTCCTTAATTGAAGAATCGTCACCGAAAATAACAACTCCAACATTATCTTCTTCTAGATTTAATGCCATACCTTTGATACCGCCAGGAAATTCAACCATTTCTCCAGCCTCAACATTATCTAAACCATAAATTCTAGCAATACCGTCTCCAACAGATAGAACCTGCCCTATCTCTGATACTTCAGCCTCTTTACCAAACTCTTTAACTTTTTTCTTTAATATTGCTGATATTTCTGCTGGTTGTATATCCATTACTAAGCCTCATTCATAACATTTTTAATTGATTTAAGACGTGTAAGAAGCGAACTATCTATCATCTTACTACCCATTTGAACTATAAGACCGCCCAATATTTCCTCATTGACCTCAACATTAATATCAACCTCAAGATCAAAATGATCTGATAAAATTTTTTCAATCTGACCCTTTTGTTTGTCACTAATTGGTTTAGCTGTAATTAACTTCGCAGTAGCTTTTTTATTTATAACTAATAAATGAGCATGAAATGCTCTTATGATATTTGGCAACAAAGATAATCGTCTATTTTCACATAAAACTCCGATAAAATTATTTATCATAGGATTTACTCCTATCTTTTTTAAGATATCGGTCATTAATGATAATTGTTCAGTAGATGAAAAAATTGGGCTCTTTATTAGAGCGCTTAAGTCATTATTCGAATTTATAATATCTCCAACAGTCAATAATTCTTGATCAATTTTTTCAACAAAATCTTTTTCGTCTTCTTCTTGAGCTAGCTCAAAAAGAGATAATGCATACCGCCCGGGTAAGCCTACTACATAATCTTCTGTTGATTGATCCATAAAAGATAACCTGGTATTTTTAAGTTATTGAAAACTAATGATAATTATTAACTATTGTCTCCAAAAGGAATTTAAAAAATTCTTGTTAGATGGTGGTAACACAAGCTTCTAATCCATGCAATATCTGATGACGATTCTCTTATAAAAAATAATAAGGGTCTATATCCACAGTGAGTCTTATAGAGCTTGGCTTTTTGATAATATTAATCCAGAATTCTATATACTTTTGTAAATTAACCGCCTTATTTGTTTTTAATAAAAATCTATACCGAACTCTACCTCGAACCTTTGTGATTGGTGCAGGAACCGGACCTAGAACAATTATTTCTTTAGAAAATGGAATGGCAGCTTTCATTATTTTACAAAATTTAATAAGCCTTAATGAGTCAGTATCAGAAAGAATTATTGATGCCAATTTTCCGTATGGAGGTAAATTATTAATTTTTCTTGTTTTTAGCTCAGCTTCTTGGAAGTTTTCTTTTTGACTACTTACAAGTGATTTAATAACTGGGTGTGCTGGAAAATAAGTTTGGAGAAATGCTTTGCCGGGTCTTTTTTCTCTTCCGGTTCTTCCTGAAACTTGATGTAAAAGCTGGTAAGTTCTTTCTGCGGCCCTTAAGTCACCATTTGCCATACCTAAATCTGCATCAATTACACCTACACAGGTTAGCAATGGAAAGTGATGGCCTTTTGAGATTATTTGAGTACCAATCAAAATATCAACTAATCCATTCCTCATATCCTTAAGTACTATATTAGTATCTTTAGCATTATCAGAAGAAAGAGTGGCAATTCTAGCCTCAGGAAAAATTTTTAAAATCTCATCTGTGATCCTTTCTATACCTGGACCACAAGCTACCAGACTATCCTTTGAATTACATTCTGAACAAGAATCAATAGGTTTAATAGAAAATCCGCATTGATGGCAAATAAGCTTTGGATTATATTTATGCTCAACTAGATAGGAATCACATTTAGGGCATTCAAGACGATATCCGCAACTTTTACATAGAGTGACTGGTGCATAACCTCTTCTATTTAAAAAAATTAATGATTGCTCTTTCCTTCCAAGGGTTTTTTGAATTTCAGTTTTTAGTTTTTCTGAAATCCATTGATTTTTTATATATTCCTCATCACGCATATCAATAAAATTTATATCAGGGAGGGAGGCCTTACCAATACGTTCAGGAAGAGGTAAATTCTTATACTTTCCTTCTTTAATATTTAAAACTGTCTCAAGTGATGGTGTCGCTGATACCATAACAACAGGAACTCTTTCAAAGGATCCGAGAGAGATGGCCATATCTCTCGCTTGGTAAATAATCCCTTCCTGTTGTTTGTAAGAATTATCATGTTCTTCATCAACTACAATTAAACCAAGGTCCTTAAATGGTAAAAATAAAGAGGATCTAGCGCCTATTACTAATTTTGCATTATTATAATAAACATCCTGCCAAATTTTTCTTCTTTTCGTTTTGGATAAATCTGAATGCCATAGGGAGGGCTCAAAACCAAATCTAATCTTAATTCTTTCGAAGAGCGACTCTGTTAGAGAGATTTCAGGTAATAAAATTAATGATTGTTTATTTCTTTTTAAGGCTTCCTCTATAGCCTCAAAATATACCTCAGTTTTACCTGACCCAGTTACCCCATCTATTAAAAAACGTTTAAAGTTTTTGTCTCCCATGGATGAAATAATATTTTTTGCTGCTATAGATTGATCAGTATTTAAATTAAATTTTTTATGTTCCACCTTAATAAGGCTCTGCTGAGAAACTAAATCAACGCTTATTAGAACTTCTTCTTCAATCAACTTTTTGATAACTGATGGAGAAACTTTGGCTGTCTTGATAATTTCAGAAGATGAAAATAAATTGGAAGGTTCTTCAAACAAATCCAAAACACTTTGACGCGCATTTGTTATATTAATATTTCCAATCTTTTTTTTATCTATTTTATATTTTTTTAAAGTTTTGATATCTTCAATTAAGTAAGTCTGAGGAATAAAAAGTTTTAAGGTTTTTCCTAAAGAAGTGAAGTTATAACGGCTAAAGAATTTTATAAAATCTATTATAGTTTCTGATAGTTTAAAGGATGGATAATATTCAATAATTTCTTTTAGTTTTGATTTTTCAATATTTTCCGAAGAATCGTCCCAAATAATTCCAATTAACTCTTTATTGCGGAACGGAACCCTAACAAAAAAACCAAATTTAATATCAAGATCGTCCGACACGAGGTAATCATAGGGGCCTGGAATATTGGCAGCCAACAAAACAGAAATTTTTTTCATCTTATCAAATTCACATTACACAAAATATGTTACACTTGCATGCAATTCTATTGAGTCGCAACAAACAAGAGGAAGAATTAAAATGAAATTTTTTATAGATAGCGTAGATATTGAAGCCATAAAGAAATTTTCACTAAGTGGAATGGTTGATGGTGTAACTACCAATCCTTCGATAATTGCAAAATCTGGTAAAGACTTTAAGCAAGTTATAAAAGAAATTTGTGAAATTGTTCCAGGACCAGTGAGCGCAGAGGTAACGGCAACTGAGTCAGGTCTAATGGTAGAGGAAGGCTTAATATTAAGTAAAATCGCAAAAAATGTTACCATCAAAGTTCCACTTACTTGGGATGGTCTAGAAGCATGCAAGGCGCTTTCTGATTTAAAAATAATGGTTAATGTAACGTTATGCTTCTCAGCACAGCAGGCATTATTGGCTGCAAAAGCTGGAGCAACATTTATTTCTCCATTTATTGGTCGTTTAGATGACCTTGGAGAAGATGGTATGGATCTTATTAAGGATATCAGAAGTATTTACGATAACTACCCCAATTTAAAAACAGAAATATTAGCCGCATCAATTAGGTCAGCTGATCATGTAAGGAGAGCGGCAATTGTTGGAGCCGATATTTCAACACTTCCTCCATCTGTTTTAAGTGAACTAGCACAACACCCCTTAACTGACAGTGGGTTAAAGGCCTTTCTAGATGATTGGGAGAAAACAGGACAAAAAATAATATAATGTAATGAAAGAAATAGAAGATTTAATTCCAAAATCGATCAAGTTTACGTCTGCGGCTGATGACCTCCACTCTCAATGTAATTATTTTATAGAAAGCTTATTTCAAAAGGGCAGAAGCCCTTTAACAATCAAAGAGTATGCAAGAACTATTTCTCACTTTATAAATTTTTTAAAAGGTTATTTGGGAGATAAGGTTAAGCTTAAGGATATAGAGAAGCTAGACAAAATAGCCTTAAATTCATATTTATCATACTATAAAAAGCCAATAAATAATCAGTTCATTACAGATTTAAAAGAAGAATTCCTCCAAAAAAATTATTTCTTCTTATCAAGAAATCCAGTAAATATTTTAGAACAAGATATTAGTTTTTTTGAAAAAAAAGAAACACATACACTTTTAGTGGATCTAGAGAAAATTTTTGACGGGCAGGTCAGGTCGGGATTGGAACTTGATAATAAACTTAAAAATTATAAAAATCTAAAACATAAAATTGAGAGATTAAGACGAAATAATTGTATTAAATTCTATAATGTTAGTTTTGAAAAATCTGCGAGAAGTGTCGCAAGATGTACTTCAGTTCTAAGAACCTTTATTAATTATTTAATAAAAAATAATAAATGGGAAGGTCATAATATAAATAAAATAGAAACCTCAAAATTTAAACAAAGAACTGATAATAAAGTTTTTGAGGAAAGTGAGATAATTGATTTCCTAAAGTATCTCGATCCAGATGAAAAGGGCCTCAAAAGCGAAGAAGAATTTAATACCTGGGAACATAGGAGGGATTTATCAATTTTTTACTTTCTATACTCTTCTGGCTTAAGAATCTCTGAAGTATTACAGTTTAAGATAGGCGATTTTCCATTAAAAGAGTTTACAAAGATCAAAGGTAAGGGTGGTAAAGAACGTTTTATTGTTGTTTTAGGTATTGTTAATGAAAAGATAGAAAAATACTTAGACAGCTATTCTAATTCTTCCGACGGATTTGAACTATCAAATGAAGATCCTTTATTTATCAAATCAATAAGAGGAATTATTAAAAAAATATCTGCAAGAGATATTCAAAGAACAATGCAAAATCATATTAAAAAATTCGAAGGAAATCACCCTATGTTTTCCACACCTCACTCACTAAGGCACAGCTTTGCATCACATATCCTAAGAGGGGGAACCGATATAAGAAGTATACAAGAACTTTTGGGGCACAGTAGCCTTACCAGTACTCAAATTTATACAAAGCTAGACGAAAAATCTCTTTTGGATGTTTATGACAAATCACATCCACTTTCTAAAAAGAAAGATTAGTTACATATGTATTGCCCTATCATCTATAGCTAAGGCTGCTTCTTTTATTGCCTCAGAAAGAGTCGGATGTGCATGACATATGTGAGCTAGATCCTCTGAGGTTGCTTCAAATTCCATTGCAACAGCAGCTTCAGCAATCATGGTGCCAGCTTGAGCCCCTAGTATATGAACACCAAGAATCTGATCGGTATCATCGGATGATAAAATCTTCACAAAGCCGTCAGTCATCTTGTTAACTTTTGCACGACCGTTTGCCAAGAAAGGAAACTTACCAATCTTATAAGATATAGATTTTTCTTTAAGTTCTTCTTCGGTCATGCCTACTGATGCAACCTCTGGATTAGTGTATACAACGCTCGGAATTATTCCATAATTAACATGCCCAGGCTTACCCTTAATTAACTCAGCTACCGCGACACCTTCTTCTTCTGCCTTATGAGCCAGCATAGGACCTTCAATAACATCTCCTATGGCCCAAATACCATTAACATCAGTACGATAATTCTTATCGGTTTTAATAAATCCTTTTTCATTTAATTTAACACCTAAAGATTCATCAAAAAGACCGTCTGTATTAGGCACTCTTCCAGTTGAGACCAAAACTACATCAGTCTCTAGAGAAGAAGTTTCAGATGTTGCTACATTCTCAATATCTACATTGATACCCTCAGCAATTTCTTTAGTTCCTGTAACCTTACTTCCAAGAAGAAAATTAATGCCTTGTTTCTTTAAAATTTTTTCAAATTGAGCCGATAATTCACCGTCTAATCCTGGGGCTATTTTTTCTAAATACTCGATAACTGTTACATTAGAACCTAATCTACTCCAAACAGAACCAAGTTCTAAACCAATATATCCACCGCCAATAATCACTAGCCTTTCTGGAACTTTCTTCAAAGAAAGAGCACCCGTTGAAGAAACAATATTATTTTCATTGATATCTATACCCGGAAGGGAGGCTGAAGACGATCCTGTGGCAATCACGATATTATCGGCTTCAATAATTTTTTCAGATTCATCGGCTAATTTTAAATTTATCTGATTATTAGATATAATTTTAGCCTGAGCAAAGATTCCAGTTACTTTATTTTTCTTAAAAAGGAATTCTATACCCTTAACATTTCCATCGATTCCTTCATCTTTATAGCTCATCATATCATCTAAGTTAAGCGACACATTTTCTACATTTATTCCCATAGAAGATGCATTTTTTGTTTCATGATAAACCTCAGAAGCATGTAAAAGAGCCTTAGAGGGAATACACCCTACATTTAAACATGTACCTCCATGAGCCCCTCTTTTGTCAATACAGATAACATTCAAACCTAATTGTGCTGCCCTAATCGCGCAGACATAACCTCCAGGTCCTGATCCAATAACAGCTAAATCATATTTTTCTGACATTATTAACCCTCCAATACTTTAAGTAATGTTTTTCCTAGAGCGGCAGGTGAATCAGCAAGAGTTACTCCAGCTTTTTCAAGAGCTGCAATCTTATCCTCAGCACCACCTTTACCACCTGAAATAATTGCTCCGGCATGGCCCATTCTTCGTCCAGGAGGAGCTGTTAATCCAGCAATAAAACCGACAATAGGTTTCTTTATTGACGAAGAAATAAGAAAATCAGCTGCTTCTTCTTCAGCAGATCCACCAATTTCACCAATCATAATAATTGATTCAGTTTCTTCATCATTTAAAAATAAATCAAGACAGTCAATAAAGTTTGTTCCGTTAACAGGATCGCCACCTATTCCTATGCAGGTAGATTGACCAAGGCCGCACGCAGTAGTTTGTCCTACAGCCTCATAGGTTAGAGTTCCAGATCTAGAAACAATGCCAACATTGCCTTTTTGATGGATATGCCCTGGCATAATACCAATCTTACATTCGTCTGGTGTAATAATACCTGGACAATTAGGCCCTATTAATCGTGTATTAGAGTTTATTAAAGCCTCTTTTACCCTAACCATATCCATTACTGGTATACCCTCAGTAATACATACAACTAATTCTATATTTGCTTCAATTGCTTCCATTATTGCTGCGGCGGCAAATGGAGGAGGGACATAAATTACCGACACATTTGCTTGAGTGTCATTAACTGCTTCAGAAACATTATTAAAGACTGGCAAATCAAGATGTGTTGACCCCCCTTTCCCTGGTGTAACACCCCCAACCATCTTAGTTCCATAATCTATGGCTTGTTGACTATGAAAAGTGCCTTGGCTTCCTGTAATACCCTGACAAATTACTTTTGTTTCTTTATTTATTAAAACTGACATTATTTTATTCCTGATATTGCTTGAGTAATTTTTTGTGCGGCATCATCTAAGTCTGTACCACTAATAACAGTAAGATCTGATTCTTCAATAATCTTCTTACCTTCCTCTACATTAGTACCCTCAAGTCTTACAACGAGGGGAACGGATATATTAATTTCTCTTGCAGCATCAAGAACGCCCTCTGCCACAACATCGCACCTCATAATGCCCCCAAAAATATTAACTAAAATACCCTCAACATTCTTATCAGATAAAATTATTTTGAAAGCCTCCGTTACTTTGTCTTTAGTTGCGGACCCACCAACATCAAGAAAATTAGCTGGCTCTTCCCCATACAGTTTAATGATATCCATTGTTGCCATTGCTAATCCAGCACCATTTACAAGGCACCCAATATTACCATCAAGCTTAATGTATGTAAGTCCAATTGCATTTGCTGCAAGCTCAGACGGATCCTCTTCATCTGGATCTCTTAGTGCTTCGATTTGTGGATGACGAAACAGTGCATTATCATCAAAATTAACTTTTGCATCTAAACAGACGAGATCTCTGTCGCCAGTCAAAACTAATGGATTAATCTCCAATAAACTCATATCTGTCTCAACAAATGCTTTATAAAGATTTTTTAGTAAAGCTCCGCTTTTCATCAACAAGTCATCGTCCAGACCTAAGGCTTTTGAAATTGAAATAACATCTTTTTCTTCAATACCTGATGAAGGATTAATATCGACGGTTAAGATTTTTTCAGGTGTATTTTCAGCAACTTCCTCTATATCCATTCCACCTTCTGTTGAAGCAATGAAATTCACACGAGAGTTTGCTCTGTCTACAACAATAGATAAATAAAGCTCGTCTAAAATATTGGTACCTTTTTCAATATAAACCTTTCTCACCAGTTGACCTTTTGGTCCAGTCTGATGGGTAACTAAATTCATACCTAATATTTCTTCTGAAATACTTTTAACTTCTTCGAGAGATTTTACAACCTTAACGCCACCGCCTTTACCTCTTCCGCCCGCGTGAATCTGGGCCTTAACAACCCAAACATCACCACCTATTTCTTTTGCAGCACCGACAGCACTTTCTGAATCTAGAGCCAGAAAGCCAGGAACAGTCGGAACATTGTATTCTTTTAATAACTCTTTGGCTTGATATTCATGAATATTCATTTTTTTCTCATTAGTTAAAAGATTGATTAATTAGTTAGTTATTATTTTTTGATAGTTAGTCTTTTGTCTATCTTTGTGCATGCCTTAAGAAGGTTCTTAACAGAAGAAACAGATTGATTAAACATTTTCTTTTCTTTTGCATTTAATGAAATCTCAACAATTCTTTCAACGCCTCCAGACCCTATCACTGCCGGTACGCCAACATAAAGATCCTTAATACCGTATTGACCAGTCAAATTAGCTGCACAAGGCAGTACTCTTTTTTTATCTTTTAAATAAGAATCAGCCATTTCTATAGCTGAGGCAGCTGGAGCATAAAAAGCAGATCCAGTCTTTAATAGCCCAACAATTTCTGCGCCACCGTCTCTAGTTCTCTGAATTATATCGTTAATTCTAGACTGAGTAGTCCACTTCATTTTAATAAGATCTGGAATAGGTATGCCTGCAACAGAGGAGTACCTTGTAAGAGGAACCATTGTGTCACCATGTCCACCTAAAACAAATGCAGACACATCTTGCACAGAAACTTTAAATTCCTCTGAAAGGAAATATCTAAACCTAGCACTGTCTAAAACTCCGGCCATTCCCACAACTTTTTTCGCTGGAAGTCCAGAAAATTTTCTTAAAGCCCAAACCATTGCATCAAGGGGATTCGTTATACAAATAACAAAAGCATTTGGAGCATATTTTTTAATACCCTGGCCTACATCTGACATCACCTTAAGATTAATAGCCAATAAATCATCTCTGCTCATTCCTGGTTTTCTCGGAACACCGGCTGTGACTATAACTACGTCTGATCCCTTAATTGCAGAATAACTATTTGAACCCTTCATTTCTGAGTTGAAAGAACTAACGGGAGAGGATTCAGCTAAATCCAAAGCTTTACCCTGAGGTATTCCTTTAACTATATCGAAAATGACAATATCGCCAAGCTCTTTCAAGCCTGCAAGATGAGCTAAGGTTCCGCCAATCTGTCCGCCACCAATTAAAGCAATTTTATTTCTTTTCATAATTTTCCTCACTAAAGCATTTTAAAAAAATTTCATGATACTCTTAGCAATGGTTTAGCTAAAAACCAAATAATTATTATAAATATTCTTTTGATCTCATTTCATGGAGTCTTGAGATACATCTCTGGAATTCAAATTTACTATCACCTTTTGTATAAAGCTCCTCAGGTTCGCCGTCAGCTGTAATAAACACCTTATTTTTATTATCATATAATGCATCTATTAGTGAGATAAACCTTTTAGCTTCATTTCTCTTTTCAGATGGAATTTTTGGAATATTTTCAATAAAAATGATATCGAACTCTCTAGCTATACTCAAAAAGTCTTCTGCACCAAGAGGCTTTCCGCACAAATCATTAAATTCAAATCTTGCACATCCAAGTGCTTGTCTTTCAACTTTTAGCTCGCGCCCTTTAATGAATAATATTTTTTCTGAGTAAGGTGATCCATTTGAAAATTTTTCAAACATTTGATCAATCGACTTTTTTGATAAATCATTTAATGGAGAAAAATATGTTTCAACATCAATCAGCCTATTCTTTCTATAATCTTTTCCAGTATCTAAATTTATAACAGAACAGTCATCTTCTAAAAATTTTATAAAAGGAAGGAATCTATCTCTGTGAAGACCGTCGGAATAAAGATCTGATGGCCTTAGGTTGGAAGTAGAAATTATAATCGTCTTTTCTTCAAAAAGAATCGTAAATAGTCTTTCTATTATAGATGCATCCGCTATATCGTAAATTTGAAATTCATCAAAACAAAGAAACTTTATTTCGGCTGCAACCTCACGACCTACTGAGAGCAATGGATCGCTTATATTTTTACTTTTTCTTTTTTCATGAAGTCTATTATGAATATCAATCATAAATTCTTGAAAATGTATTCGTTTTTTTTTCTCGATATTTATTGAATTAAAGCAAATATCCATGAGCATAGTTTTACCAACTCCGGCCTCACCATAAAGATATATTCCTCTGGATAATTTCTTTCTTTTTTTAATACTTAGATAAATAGATGAACTTTTATTTAAAGATTCAGATAAAAATGAGTCAATTTCTTTAATAACTGATTTTTGCTGATCATCAACTTGAATGAGGTTTTTATCTAAATAATCATTATATGTTGAGAGAGGACTCTTCATTCATAAATAATTAGGGAAGAAAATTTATTTCCTCGTAGCTAATTCCTTTTTTATTTCAGCAATTGCCTTTGCAGGTGAAAGTCCTTTAGGACATGCCTTCGCACAATTCATAATAGTTCGACAGCTGTATACTTTAAATGCATCATCTAACGCATCTAAGCGCTCTTCTTTATAATCATCCCTACTATCACTTATCCATCTATGTGCTTGCAGCAATGCTGCTGGGCCAAGATATTTATCAGAGCTCCACCAGTAGCTTGGGCAAGATGTAGAGCAACATGCACACAATATGCATTCGTACATACCATCAACTTTCTCTCTATCATCCTTAGACTGATACCATTCCTCATCTGGTGCAGATGATTTTGTTTTAAGCCATGGTTCAATCGATTTATGTTGTTCATAAAAATTAGTTAGGTCCGGTACCAAGTCCTTAACGACAGGCTGATGGGGTAGAGGATTAATCTTTATCTCACCCTTCACGTCATTAATAGATTTTGTACAAGCTAAAGTATTTACACCATCAATATTCATAGCGCATGACCCGCATATACCTTCTCGACAAGATCTTCTAAAGGTTAATGTTGGGTCAATTTCATTCTTAATTTTGATTATGGCATCGAGAACCATTGGGCCACACTTTGATAAATCTATTTCATAATAATCAAGTCGCGGATTCTCATC